>OCTX012260130.1_pt1 | contig 16363 bp, 12 predicted proteins | sample 1539691 | NCBI WGS metagenome assembly OCTX01 (sample SAMN02144231, study PRJEB22623) | gut metagenome | biome: sheep rumen | host: Ovis aries | place: New Zealand | reverse complement strand
TTTGAGCGTTTTGCAACTACCTTGTCCAACTACGATGGGCTGGATATAGAGATAGCCCGTAAGGAACTCTACCCATTCTTTGGAGATACTTTCTATTATGATTACTATACGATGAGTAATTTGCCGGAATACTAAATACTATGCGTGTGATGAAAAACAAGATACTAATAGCTGCCGTTTATTGCCTTGCACTGATGGGCTGTACAGGACCTTCTGTGCCAGAGACCTTTACCGACTCCCCTCGTTTGCCGAAGATCTATCCCGATTATACGAATGTGACCGTCCCTGTCAATATAGCGCCCCTCACTTTCGAACTTGACGAGGAGGCTGACGAGATGATAGCCCGCTATGCGGTGGGTGATCAGGAACTGGTGTTTGCCGACAAGGCGCAACCGACACTCGACGACTGGCGCACACTGGTTGAGCAGGCCAAAGGCGGTGCCATCGCTGTGGATGTCTATACTCGCAAGGCAGATGCGTGGACCCACTATAAACCTTTCAGTATCTTTGTGTCACCCGATAGCATCGATAGCTACTTGAGCTACCGCCTGATATTCCCGTCATTCGTGAGCTATGAGGCTCTGACCATCAATCAGCGCTGCTTGGAAAACTATGACGAGAGCGTAATCTATGACAATGTGCTTTGCAGCTTTGAAAAGGATGGTCAATGTATCAACTGCCACCACTACCAGCAGTACAACCCCCGGCGCATGCAGTTTCATGCCCGTCAGAATCAAGGAGGTACCGTTGTTGCGTATGACGGTAAAATAAAAAAGGTGAACATGAAGAATGACTCCATTCTCTCTGCAGGTGTCTATCCTGCCTGGCATCCATGGCTGAACCTCATCGTCTATTCTACCAATAAGACGGCACAGGACTTCCATACGGTCGACCATAATAAGATAGAGGTGTTCGACTCACAGAGTGACCTCATCGCCTATGATGTTGACAAGGGGGAGGTGACCAACCTGGAGAATGATGCCAATGAGCTGGAGGTGTTCCCTGCATGGACGCCTGATGGCAAGACCCTTTACTATTGCAGTGCCCACTTCGAGCGCCAAGACACGACGAAGACGTTAGTTTCCGAGGTCATCAGGCGCGCTAAAGAGATTAAATATAACATCTATAAGAAGCACTTCGATCCAGAGACGATGGCATTTGGTCCTCGTGAACTGGTCTTCGCAGCAGACAGTCTTGACAAGAGTGCTACGCTGCCACGTATTTCTCCCGATGGCCGTTATCTGATGTTTGCCCTTGCGGAATATGGTGTGTTCCATATCTGGCATCACGATGGCGACCTGTGGCTGATGAATCTTCAGACTGGCGAGACACGACCCGCAGAAGAGATTAACTCACCCGACACAGAGAGTTATCACTCCTGGTCGAGCAATGGCAAATGGGTGGTATTCAGCAGTCGTCGAGACGACGGCACCTATACCCGTCCTTTCTTTGCACATATTGGTAAAGACGGCCGCTGCACCAAACCCTTCGAATTGCCGAGTGCCGACCCTGACTACCATCGTCAGTTCATGAAGTGTTATAACATACCGGAGTTTATGCATGGTCCTGTCACCATCAAGCCACAAGACTTTGCCGACGTGCTGAAGGGTGAGGGAGAACCCGTGAAATATGTACAGAAACTTAGCAAATAACCATTAATTATCATGATGAGAAAAATACTGACGTCATTGCTCCTGCTGTTAGGGGTGGGCGCAATGGCTACTAAGATGACGTCGCCGAATGGAAAATTGTCGGTGGTCGTTGAGGGGCAGCTGCTGAAGGTGTCATATCAGCAGCGGCAAGTGTTGGAGATAATCGAGTCCCGTCTGGGCACTTCTGTGGAAGCACTGGGTGGCGTGAAGGACGACTACCGTATGTTGACAGGCAAGCGTAGTCACTGTCAGAATGCGGCTAACGAATACCGCTGTGGCAGTGTGCAGCTGCGTGTCTATAACGATGGCATCGCTCTCCGTACTTTATCCGTCAGTCCTCAGTCTTCGGACGTTACCTACCGCATCCCTGAAGGTACACGCCGCTGGATGCAACAGTGGTGCGACTCTTATGAGGGTTTCTTCCCATTGTCTACCACCTATAAGGTAGCTCCTGTTCCTTCGTATAGCGGTATCTCGAAATCTGCCGAGGGTTGGAACAACCGTTGGGCCTATCCCGCCTTGTTGGAACCTGTCGATGGTACTTTTGTATTGATATCTGAGGCCAATATCCAGCATGGACAGAGTGCATCGTGCCTCTATAACGATGGCGAACTTTTCAAAGTCGTTCCTGCGGAACAAGAGCTCCCTCTCCCTTCGGAGAAGGCGGGGGAAAAGGCTTCTCCTTGGCGTGTCGCCATCATCGGTACGCTGAAGGATGTTGTGGAATCTACTCTGGTGACTGATGTCAGCGCTCCTAATAAGATGGCTGATACCAGTTGGATACAGCCTGGTGTGGTGTCGTGGATCTATTGGGCTTATAATCACGGCTCTAACGACTATCACATCATCAAGAAGTATGTTGACATGGCCGAGAAACTCCGTCTTCCCTATGTACTCATCGATGCCGAGTGGGACGATATGAATAAGTTAGCCTCTAACGAGGGCAAGACCATCGAGGACGCTGTAGCCTATGCCAAGTCAAAGGGTGTCAAACCCCTCATCTGGTACAACTCGTCGATAGGGTGGGTAGATGGTGCTCCTACACCGAAGTTCCGGCTCAACAAACCCGAAGACCGCGAGAAGGAGTTTGCCTGGTGTGAGAAAATCGGTGTTGCTGGTGTGAAGATTGACTTCTTCTCTGGTGATAATCAGCGCAATATGGACTTCCAACTCGATCTGCTGGAGAGTGCTGCGCGCCATCATCTCCTCGTCAACTTCCACGGTGCGACGATACCCCGTGGCTGGCAGCGTACCTGGCCCAATCTCATGAGTACTGAGGGTGTTTATGGTGCTGAATGGTATAACAATGTCGGTACCTTCACTAACAAGGCAGCCTGCCATAATGCCACCCTGCCCTTTACCCGTAATGTGATTGGCCCCATGGACTATACGCCTTGTACATTTAGTGACTCACAGCATCCGCATATTACCACCCACGGTCATGAGCTGGCGCTGACTGTTCTCTTCGAGAGTGGACTGCAGCACCTGGCAGACCGCCCTGAGAGTTATCTCACCCAGCCTCAGGAAGTACAGGACTTCCTCTCTGCCCTGCCGACAGCATGGGATGAGACCCGTTTCGTTGCCGGTTATCCAGGAGAGTATGTCATCCTGGCACGCCGCAGTGGTAACAAGTGGTATCTTGCTGGCATCAATGGAACAGATTCCGTCAAAGAAGTACCCCTTGACTTCCACGGTAAAAAAGTGACGTTATTCACCGATGAACCCGGGAAGGACCGGAAATGGCATATAGAAAAACAGAAAAAAACACCAAAAAGTGTTGTTTTTCAGCCTCGCGGAGGTTTTTGTTACATATGGGAAAATAGATGAAACAATAAAGAAACAGAGTTATAAAAAAAGTATATATCTTTGCACTCGGAATACAACGTAATTTGCATACCGTTGATTCTGAGAAACGATGAAACCGTTTTGTTCTTAAGATGAAAAGATTTGTTTTAGTAGTAATATTATCATTAGTAGTTTGTTTTGTAACCGTAGAAGCTGCTGGAAAGCGTTCCAGCAGCTCTAACGGTACTTTTGTCGAAAACCCGATGCTGTGGGCTGATGTCCCCGATCCCGATATTATACGCGTAGGCGATACCTATTATTTGGTGAGCACCACCATGCATCTGATGCCTGGTGCGCCCATCATGCGCTCCCGTGACCTGAAGAACTGGGAGACAATAGGTTACGTCTATGATCGTCTGACCGATTCACCCAAGTACGACCTGCAAGAGGGTACAGTCTATGGTCGTGGTCAGTGGGCTACCTCTTTGAAGTATCACAATGGTCGCTTCTATGTCCTCTTTGCTCCCAATGAGCGTGGAGCGATGGGCGATACCTATATCTATAGTGCTGTGGACCCTGCTGGTGAGTGGACGCTGGTATCGCGTATGCGCCACTTCCACGACTGCTCGTTGTTTTTCGACGACGACAACCGTGTGTATGTCGTTTATGGCACAGGCGAAATGATGGAGCTGAAGCCCGATCTCTCTGATGTCATTGAGGGCTCTCATGTACAACTGTTCCAGCGCGAGGCCGACGAGACTGGTCTGCTGGAAGGCTCTCGCATGATTAAGCATAATGGTCGCTACTACCTCTTGATGATTTCCCATGTCTATGCACCGGGTCGTCATCGCCGTGAGGTGTGTTACCGTTCCGACAATATCCGTGGTCCGTACGAGAAGAACACTATTCTGGAGTCTGACTTCGGCGGTTTCTCCTATCTGGCACAAGGAACCATCGTGGATTCTCCCGATGGTGACTGGTATGGTGTCATGTTCCAGGATCGTGGTGCCGTCGGTCGTGTGCTGACACTGTCGCCCTGTCGCTGGATTGACGGCTGGCCCATGCTGGGTGATGAAGATGGCCGTGTCCCCGACCACGTACGTCCGTTGATTAGTGGTGAGCCAGAGAAACATATCATCTGTAGCGACGATTTCTCGGCAGCCAAGCTCGGGCTCCACTGGCAGTGGAACCATAACCCCGTAAACAGTGCGTGGTCATTGACCGAACGTCCTGGCTTCCTCCGTTTAAAGACCAGTCGTGTAGTCCCCAACCTCTATCTCGCTCCTAACACGCTGACACAGCGCATGAAGGGGCCGAAGTGCAGTGCTGTCGTAGCACTTGACCTGTCGCACATGAAGGCTGGCGACCGTGCCGGTTTTGCGGCCTTCAATGACGAGACCGGAGCACTCATGATCAAGAAAGATGGTAAGAAGCTGACGCTCTGTGCTGCTGAACTATCTGTCAAGTTGTCTCCACGCGACAAGGCCGTAGAGAGTGCCACCGAGAAGATCGTCGAGAGCCTGCCGCTGACATCGACCAAAATCTGGTTGCGCATTGATGGCAACTTCGTGCCGCGTACCGATGTTGCCACCTTCTATTACAGTCTGGATGGTGAGCACTGGCAGAAGATAGGTAACGACTACCGTATGCGCTTTGACTGGCAGCGTTTCTTTATGGGTTCGAAGTATGCCTTGTTCAACTTCGCTACTCAGAAGACTGGCGGCTATATTGACATAGATTTCTTTACAATAAACTAACTAACTATTTATCAATTTTGGCAACTCCACTTTGCAAATATCTCCGTTTTGCGAAGTGGAGTGTTTTTTTTGTATCATTATACAGCGTCCAACCAAAAATGAGAGTCCCTTTTTAGGATTTTCTTCCCGACTTTTTCGTACCTTTGCAGTCGCAAAAATCTAACATAATCAAAAATGTTCAATAATTACAAAGGATTCCATCTCGTAGAGACGTATCATGCCATGCGTCAACAACGAAAATACCATCCCACTGATGGTACCAAACGCGCTATCAAGATTGCATTGGTAGCACTTGTCACTCTTTTCCTCTGGAATATTCCGTCGGAGTGGTTCGGTATTGAGAACCTGACGGTCATCCAGCAGCGTGTCATAGCCATCTTCGCCTTTGCCACCCTGATGTGGATTCTCGAGATTGTCAGTTCGTGGGCAACGTCTATTGCCATCATCGTGCTCATGCTCTTGTTCTGTACAGACAGTGGCATCTCGCCAATGGTGCAGGAAGAGGAGGTGGGCAAGTTGCTCAGCTACAAAGGTGTGATGGCTTGTTTCGCCGACCCTGTCATCATGCTGTTCATCGGTGGTTTCGTATTGGCTATTGCCGCTACGAAGACAGGTCTCGATGCGCAGTTGGCGAAGGTGCTGCTTCGTCCTTTCGGAACGCGTAGTGAGATGGTGCTTCTGGGATTCCTGCTCGTGACGGGTCTGTTCTCGATGTTCGTGTCGAACACAGCCACTGCCGCTATGATGCTGACGTTCCTCACCCCCGTGTTCCGTCAGTTGCCTCCTGAGGGTAAGGGCCGTATTGCACTGGCTATGTCTATTCCTGTAGCAGCCAACCTCGGTGGTATGGGTACACCTATCGGTACGCCTCCTAACAATATCGCACTGAAATATCTGAACGACCCCGAGGGGCTGAACCTCGGTCTGGGCTTCGGTCAGTGGATGATGTTTATGTTCCCACTGGTCATCGTGCTACTGTTCATCAGCTGGCGCCTGTTGCTTAAGTTCTTCCCCTTCAGTCAGAAGACTGTTGAGCTGAACATCGACGGTGGCATGCAGAAGGGCTTCCACTCATGGGTCGTCATCATCACCTTCATACTCACCGTTGTGCTGTGGCTCTCTGACCGCTTCACGGGTATCAATGCTAATACGGTAGCTATGTTACCGTTCTGCATCTTCGCCCTGACGGGTGTCATCAATAAGCGCGACCTGGAGCAGATCAACTGGAGTGTCATTTGGATGGTGGCCGGTGGTTTCGCACTGGGTTATGGTTTGAATGCTTCCGGTCTGGCAGCCAACGCTGTGGAGAGCATCCCCTTCGGCGAGTTCTCACCGCTGCTCATCCTCCTGCTGGGTGGTGCTATCTGCTATATGCTCAGCAACTTCATCTCTAACTCGGCAACGGCAGCCCTGCTCATGCCTATCTTGGCTGTAGTCTGCGGTGCTATGGGCGACAAGTTGGCTCCTATTGGTGGTACTGGCACCGTTTTGATTGGTGTCGCCATCGCTGCTTCCAGCGCCATGATTCTTCCCATCTCTACACCTCCGAATGCTTTGGCCTTCGCTACGGGTTATGTCAAGCAGAACGACATGGCAAAGATAGGTATCATTATGGGTGTCATCTCCATGGTACTGGGCTTCGGTCTGGTTTATCTGATGGGTACGCTGAAGGTGATTTAGCAATAAGCTTTTAGCAATTGGCAATTAGCTTTTAGCAAACAGCCAACAGACAATAGCAATAAAATGAATATTTCTCCGTTATTATCAATGATGAAGAAACAATTATGGGCTATTGGCTGTTGGCTGTTTGCAATTGGCATGCATGCGCAGGAGTCGCAGGAGGTATATAGCTTTCTGCGCTTGCCGGTAAGTGCTCATGTCGCTGCATTGGGTGGCGACAATGTGTCGCTGACCAACGACGATGCCACCGTCATCTTCCATAACCCTGCGCTAATCACCGATGTCAGCGACAAGACGCTGAACGTCAACTTCATGACTTATATGGAGGGCAGTGCCACCGCGTCGGCATCCTTTGTCCGTGCCTACAAGGAACGTGGCTCGTGGGGTATCAGTGCCCAGTACATGTCGTATGGCGAAATCAAGGAAACCACCGCTGCCAATCAGCAGACGGGCACCTTCTCGCCTAAGGATATAGCGCTGGCAGGCTCTTTTGCCTATCTGCTCTCTGACCGCATCAGCGGTGGTATCACGGCGCGTTTCATCTCCTCGACCATTGGCAGCTATTCGTCTGCCGCAGTGGCTGTCGACTTAGGACTGAACTATCAGGACACGGAGCGAGGCTGGTCGTTGTCAGCCGTTGCCCGTAACCTGGGCGGTCAGATCAAGGCCTATGAGGAGGAGTTTGAGCGCATTCCCTTCGACTTGTTGGTGGGTGTCAGTCGGCAGTTGCCGAATGCCCCTCTGACGTTTCATGCCTCCTTGGCCCGTCTGAACAATTGGGACCAGGCCTTCATCAAGCACCTTGCCGTCGGTGCCGACATCCGTCTCAGTCCTGCCATCTATGTCTCGGCAGGTTATAACTTCCGTCGCAGCAGTGAAATGAAGATTGATGAAGGCGAAGACAATTCCTCTAACCATGGTGCCGGACTGTCGTTGGGCGGTGGCATCGAACTGGAACGCCTGAAGCTGAATGTCAGCTATGCCAAGTATCATGTCTCAGCCTCTTCGCTGCTGGTAAATCTTGCCTATACTTTGTAGCGCGCCTTGACGTATCGCATTATTTTGTCTATTAGGTGAAAGTTTTTGTGGAAACGTTGTGCGGTATGCTGTTTTTTTTGTAATTTTGCAGCTCGAATTCGAATATAACGTTATATCATTTTTATGGCAGACACAAAGAAAATTAAGACTGCGCTCATCTCAGTATTTCATAAGGATGGGCTGGAAGATTTGTTGAAGAAGTTGAACGACGAAGGGGTGAAGTTCCTGTCTACAGGCGGTACACAGACCTTTATCGAGTCCCTGGGTTATGAGTGTCAGAAGGTAGAGGACGTGACCACCTATCCCTCTATCCTGGGTGGACGTGTGAAGACCCTGCATCCGAAAGTGTTCGGTGGCATCCTGGGTCGTCGCGACAATGAAGGCGATCGCCAGCAGATGGCTCAGTACGAGATTCCCGAGATTGACCTGGTCATCGTCGACCTCTATCCCTTTGAGCAGACTGTTGCCAGCGGTGCCAGCGAGGAGGATATCATTGAGAAAATCGATATTGGCGGTATCTCACTGATTCGTGCTGGTGCTAAGAATTTCAACGATGTCGTCATCGTTCCCTCTAAGGCCGAGTACAGCATGTTGCTCGATATCCTGAACCAGCAGGGAGCAGAAACCACCAAGGCTCAGCGCCGTCAGTTTGCTACCCGTGCCTTTGGCGTCAGCAGTCATTACGACACTGCCATCCACGCTTGGTTTGAAAAGTAAATTGTAAATAGTCAAATAGTAAATTAGAATGGCTTTTTTTAGTTTTGTCCAAGAGATAGCTATGGACCTTGGAACGGCTAACACCATCATTATCAGTGATGATAAGATTGTTGTTGACGAGCCGTCAGTAGTTGCTCTCGACCGTCATACCGACAAGATGATTGCCGTAGGTTCAAGGGCTAAGATGATGTATGAAAAGACGCACGACAACATCCGCACCGTTCGTCCGTTGCGTGATGGCGTGATTGCCGACTTCTCTGCCTGCGAGCAGATGATGCGCGGTCTCATTAAGATGGTACATACCGGTAGCCGTCTGTTCTCTCCCTCGCTGCGTATGGTCATTGGCGTGCCCTCCGGTTCTACCGAGGTGGAGCTGCGTGCCGTACGCGACAGCGCCGAGCATGCCGACGGTCGCGACGTATATCTGATTTTCGAGCCGATGGCAGCAGCTATCGGTATTGGTATTGACGTAGAGGCTCCCGAGGGCAACATGATTGTCGACATCGGTGGCGGTTCTACCGAAATTGCCGTTATCTCACTGGGTGGTATCGTTAGCAACAACTCCATTCGTACTGCTGGTGACGACCTGACAGCCGACATCCAGGAGTATATGTCACGTCAGCACAACGTGAAGGTTTCTGAGCGTATGGCAGAGCGTATCAAGATTGCAGTAGGTTCTGCACTCACCGACCTGGGCGACGATGCTCCTGAGGACTATGTTGTTCATGGTCCTAACCGTATCACGGCACTGCCTATGGAGGTGCCCGTATGCTATCAGGAGATTGCTCACTGTCTGGACAAGACCGTGGCAAAGATCGAGAATGCAGTGCTCTCTGCTTTGGAGAACACTCCTCCTGAGTTGTATGCCGACATCGTGAAGAACGGTATCTGGCTGGCTGGTGGCGGTGCCCTGCTGCGTGGTCTGGATCGTCGTTTGGAGGCGAAGATCAATATCCCCTTCCATATCGCAGAAGACCCGTTGCACTCTGTTGCCAAGGGTGCAGGCATTGCCCTGAAGAACGTCAACCGCTTCACTTTCCTCATGCGATAATAGCTTTTGGCTGTTAGCTCTTGGCTTTTGGCTTCAGTGCCAATGGCTATCTGCTAACTGCTAACTGCTAACTGCTATAGTATGAAGAATCTTCTTGAGTTCCTCGGACGCCACTACCACTGGCTGATCTTCGTCTTCCTGGAGGCGTTGAGCTTGACGCTACTGTTCAGCTATAACGGCTATCAGAACAGCGTATGGCTCTCGTCGGCAAATGCGGTGACGGGCCACTTCTATCAGTGGACATCAGCAGTGGAGTCGTACTTCTCATTGACGAAAGTGAATGAGGGCTTGGCACTTCGTAACTTTTATCTGGAGCGTCAGGTCACTCAGCTGCGTCGTCTGTATGCTGAGGCTACTCAGAAGATGGATGAACAAGAGCAACAGGGTCTCGACTCGCTGAGCCGCTACCAGCTCATTGCCGCCAAGGTGGTGAGCAACGAGTTGGGAAAGATGGACAACCTGATGACCATCGATAAGGGTTCAGACGACGGTGTAGACGTGGGCATGGGTGTAGCCTGTGGCCGTGGTGTGGTGGGTGTCACCTATCTGGTGTCCGACCACTACAGCGTGGTGATTCCCGTCTTGAATACCCACGCCTCGCGCATCAGCTGTGCCATCCGTGGCTATGGCTATTTCGGCGTGCTGCGCTGGTATGGCGAGGATGCCGCCTATGCCTTTGTCGAGGATATTCCCCGTCATGCCCGTTTCAAGCGTGGCGACTGGGTGGAGACAAACGGTTACTCCAGCATTTTCCCTCCAGGAGTCCTTGTCGGTCAGATTGTAGAGGTCTACAATGCCCGCGACGGACTGTCGTATAAGTTGAAGGTACGTCTTGCCACTGACTTCGGCAATCTGCGCGACGTGGTAGTCATCAGCGACCGCTCTATCGCCACCCGCATGCGTCTCATGCAGGCGGCCCGCGACTCGCTGAAGCTCAATGTTCATGAGTAGCGGCAGTCGTTCAATAGTCCAATAGTAAATCGTCAAATAGTAAACGTCTTAGGGATGTCAGCAGATTTCTTGAAACGGTTGGGGTTGTTTGCCCTGTTCTTCCTGATACAGGTGCTGGTGCTTGGACGCATCTGTCTGTTCCACTATGCCACGCCCCTGTTCTATGTCTACTTCATCGCGTTGTTTCCACGCAACCACGAGAAGTGGGCCATCCTGCTGTGGGGCTTCCTCCTCGGACTGTGCATCGACATTTTCTCGAATACCCCAGGTCTGGCGGCAACCTCGCTGACGGTTATCGCAGCCGTCCAGCCCTATTATCTGGAGCTGTATGTGCCCCGCGACTCTGCCGACAACCTGAAGCCGTCGATGCTGACACTCGGACCGCTGAAGTTCACCTACTACATCGTCCCCATGGTGTTGGTCTACTGTCTGCTGTTCTTCAGTCTGGAGATGTTCACCTTCTTCAATGCCTTCTATTGGCTGATGTGTGTGTTGGGCAGCACTGCCATTACGCTGGTGCTGATTTTCGCCCTGGAGATTGGCAGGCGGAACTGACCTTGGAGCAGAAGGAGCTATGAAGGACTACTCGTTAGACTATAGACGTTTTGTGATAGGTGGTGTGGCACTACTCATCGTGGTCATCTATACCATCCGTCTCTTCATGCTTCAGATTACCAGTGACGACTACAAGAAGAGTGCCGACTCCAACGCCTTTCTGAAGAAAATAGAATATCCCTCGCGCGGTGGTATCTACGACCGTAATGGTAAGTTGCTGGTGTATAACCAGCCCGCCTACGACATCATGGTCGTGATGAACGAGGCCAAGGACCATCTGGACACTCTCGACCTCTGTGGAGCGTTGAACATCACCCGCGAGGACTTTGATCACCGCATGGAGACTATCAAGGACCGCTCCAAGAACCCGGGCTATTCGCGCTTCACGCAGCAACTCTTCATGAGTCAGCTGTCGGAGGCTGATTTCAGCGTCTTCCAGGAGAAGATGTTCCGCTTCCCCGGTTTCTATATCCAGCGTCGCAGCATCCGCCAGTATCGCTATCCCTTTGCCGCTCATGTGCTGGGCGATGTCGCTGAGGTGTCGCCTTCCGACATCGAGGAGGACGAGTATTATCAGCCTGGCGACTATATCGGTAAGTTGGGTGTGGAACGCAGCTACGAGAAACAGTTGCGTGGCGAGAAGGGCATGCAGATTCTGTTACGCGATGCTCATGGTCGTGTGCAGGGCCGTTACCAGAACGGGCGCTTCGATCGCCGTGCGGTAGCGGGTAAGAACCTCACCCTCGGGCTGGATGCCGACCTGCAGGCGCTGGGCGAACGACTGATGGAAGGAAAGATAGGCTCTATCGTTGCCATCGAACCTAAGACGGGCGAAGTGCTGTGCATGGTATCGTCGCCCAGCTACGACCCTCGCATGATGGTGGGCCGCCAGCGCTCCAGGAGTCACCGGCTACTGAGCCAGAACGTGTGGAAACCGCTGCTGAACCGTAGCATCATGGGACAGTATCCGCCAGGATCGACCTTCAAGACCACACAGGGTCTGACGTTCATGACTGAGGGCATCATTCATCCCACACATACGGCATATCCTTGCAGTCACGGCTTCAACTATCGCGGACTGCACGTAGGTTGCCACGGCCATGCTTCGCCATTGCCCCTCGTACCGGCCTTGTCGACCTCGTGTAACGGTTACTTCTGCTGGGGCCTCTATTATATGATAGGTGCGAAGAGCAAGTATGGCAGTGTACAGAATGCCATGAACACGTGGCGCGACTATATGGTCAGCATGGGCTTTGGCTATAAGCTGGGCATCGATCTGCCTGGCGAGAAGCGCGGCCTGATTCCCAATGCAGAGTTCTACGATAAGGCCTACAAGGGTTCGTGGAACGGTCTGACCATTATTTCTATTGCCATCGGACAGGGTGAGGTCAACGCCACACCGCTGCAGATAGCCAACCTTGGCGCTACCATCGCCAACCGTGGCTGGTTCATCACACCGCACGTGGTGAAGCGCATCCAGGGTGAACAGCTCGACACGCTCTACACGCATCCACGCCATACCAAGGCGTCGAAGGCTTCCTACGACTATGTCGTTCAGGGCATGCGAGCCTCCGCAACAGGTGGTACGTGTCACGAACTCGCCAAGTACGACTTCATGGCCTGTGGCAAGACGGGTACGGCACAGAACCGCGGCCACGACCACTCCGTATTCATGGGCTTTGCACCGATGGACAAACCAAAGATTGCCGTTGCTGTCTATGTGGAGAACGGCGGCTGGGGTGCCACCTATGGTGTGCCTATCGGCGGACTTATCATGGAACAGTATATCAACGGAAAACTCTCGGAGGCTTCCCAGAAGAAGGCCGAAGAGTTCCAGCATAAGCATATCTCGTATGGCAGTACGAGTAGATAAGAAATGAGAGACAATAAGAAAGAGCAAGGCGTTTTGCGCAACATCGACTGGTGGACGGTAATCATCTATATCGCCCTGCTGTCGTTTGGCTGGATTAGCGTCTGCGGAGCCAGCTACTCGTATGGTGAGACCGACATCTTCGCACTGTCTACGCGCTCTGGCATGCAGATTGTCTGGATAGCTACCAGTATCATGCTGGGTATGGTGGTCTTGCTGCTGGACGACCGCATCTACGACACCTTCTCTTATATCATCTATGCCCTGCTGTTGCTATTGCTCTTTGCCACCATCTTCAATCCGCACAGCATCAAGGGATCACGATCGTGGCTGGTATTGGGCCCGCTGCGCCTGCAACCTGCTGAGTTTGCGAAGTTTGCCACTGCACTGGCACTCGCCAAACTCATGTCTACCTATGGCTATAACATCCAGCAGTGGCGCCATTTTGGTGCGGCACTGCTCATCATCTTGTTGCCGATGGTGTGTATCGTCCTGCAGCGTGAGACGGGGTCGGCACTGGTCTATCTCTCTTTCTTCCTCATGTTCTATCGCGAGGGCATGCCGGGCAGCATCCTCTTTACGGGTGTCGCCATGGTGGTCTATTTTGTCGTGGGCATCCGCTTTGCCGACGTTCCGTTGGCGTCATCGCCAGCCATGGTAGGCCCTTTCTCCGTCATGGTGCTCATCCAATTGTTCTCCATCGGCATGGTGTGGATCTACTGTCACCGCAAATTGGCGTGGCGCATGCTGCTGTGTTCAGCGGCAGTCACCCTGCTCTCATTACCTCTGTTAGACTTCGGCATCAATATCGTTTACATACAGATAGCGCAGGTGGCTATCATGATTGGCTATCTGCTCTTCCAGGCACTCTCCACGCGCATTCGTAACTACTTCTTTATCGCCCTCTTTGCCTTGGGGTCAGGACTGTTCTACTATGGTGCTGACTTCATCATGCAGAACGTCATGGAACCTCACCAGCGTTCCCGCATCAATGTGCTGCTGGGTCTCGACGAGGACTTGCGTGGTGCCGGCTATAACGTCCACCAGTCAGAGATAGCCATCGGTTCTGGCGGCTTGGAGGGCAAGGGCTTCCTGAATGGTACGCAGACCAAACTGAAGTTCGTGCCCGAGCAGGATACCGACTTCATCTTCTGCACCGTGGGCGAGGAAGAGGGTTTCCTGGGCTCTGCCGGTGTGTTGCTGTTGTTCTTGGCACTCATCTGGCGACTCATCTATCTCTCTGAGCGTCAGCCCATGCGCTTTGGCCGCGTCTATGGCTATTGCGTGCTCAGCATCTTCCTCTTCCACGTATTTATCAATGTGGGCATGGTACTCGGTTTGACTCCCGTCATTGGTATTCCGCTGCCATTCTTCAGCTATGGCGGTTCTTCGCTATGGGGCTTCACCCTGCTGTTGTTCATCTTCCTGCGACTGGACGCCTCTCGAAGATTGTCATAGTATTTTTCCTTTGCTATCAATAAATGTTCTCATGCTACGAGATAGGCTAAGCCAGCTGCGAGATAGGCTAAGCCAGTTGCGTATACAGCTGTCTTGGTGAGCTAAATAGCTGTATTTCCATCCTCATACTATATCATTTGCCGCTACAGGAGGAAAATTGCCATAACATTTAACCTATTAACCTCACCCCCTTGGACCCCCGATAAATAAAGGGCTCACGCCATGTTAATACTTTCTCCAACTATTAACATGCATTTAACATGCATTTAATATCAATCTTAGTAAATGAACGATAATAGTTAAGCAAACATTTAACATGCCTCAAACGCCGATGTACAAAGGGTTTGAAGCTTGTCATGTTAATAGGTTAATAGATTTTGTATTCGATTGTCCATTTCTGAACACCGTGAGTGTCCGGAAATGGACACTTTGTTTTATGCTGTTGCTGATTATCAGACAGTTACGAGTTTGGCACGGTTTTGGCATATAATAAGGAAGACAAAATAACGCAATAGATATGAGATATTTCAGACAGGCTCTCGCCCTGATGCGCGAGGAGAAACTTTACTCAGCGATGTATATCGCAGGCACGGCACTGGCCGTGGCCTTCGTGATGCTCATTGCCGAAGTGTATTACGTGAAAGTGGCCGACATTGCGCCGGAAGTGCATCGCAGCACGACGTATTATCTGGATGACATGACGCTATGGGACAAGGAAGATGACCAGACGACCGAACTGAAGAACATCCATTATGAGATGTACCGCGACCTGTTCCAGAAGATGCAGACGCCGGAGTACATGGCCGCCGAGATGGAGATGTGGTCGAACACCCTGTTCGGCATCACGCAGGCCGACAGCGTGCATAAGTATTCCGTGAAGGGTAGACTGACGGACACGGGCTTCTTCCATCTCTACCAGTTTCACTTCATCGAGGGTGCGCCCTTCACGCAGGACGACTTCGACAATGGGCGAAACAACGTGGTCATCACAGAGGAGTTGCGCGACCATCTCTTCGGACACGGGCAGAAAGGCGTAGGACGGACACTGACCCTCGACGACCACACCTACCGCGTCTGTGGCGTGGTGGAGACACCCAGCGCACTGACAGAGAAATGCGTGGCCGACATCTGGATGCCATTCACCATTGAGGATCCACTGAGAGACCGGGGCGTTCATGGCATGGTAATGCCCATACGCCTCGCCTTCAGCGTGCCAGCCGACAAGCGCGATGCCTTCCTGCAAGAACTGAAAGACATAGAGGCACGCTACAACGCCCTGCACAAGGACGCCCATGTTACCATAACCGACCGTTTGCAGTCGCACTACGAGCAAGTATGGCATGACATCGGCTACATCTTCAATGCCTTTGACGTAAGCCTCTTCTGGTACGTCGCCCCCGCTATCCTGCTTCTCCTCTTAGTGCCCGCGCTGAACCTCAGCGGCATGGTGGCCAGTCGCATGGAACGGCGACTGCCAGAGATGGCCATCCGCAAAGCGTTCGGCGCGAAGCGGAGGACGCTGCTTGGTGAGGTCATCATGGAGAACCTTGTGCTGACGATTATCGGAGGTATCGTGGGACTCTGTCTTGCGTGGACGGCACTGTATGGCTGGCGCGACTGGGTCTTCTACGTCTTCTCCGAAAGTGACAACCTCTACGGCACGGTGCCACTGCTGAAGGGCGAGATGTTCTTCGGTCCCGCCGTCTTCGCCATCGCCCTGCTCGTCTGCTGCGTGCTCAATGTGTTGGCGGCAACGCTCCCCGCCTGGCTCAGCCTTAGGAAACCAATCGTTGAATCAATGATGATTAAGAAATGAAACAGCTGAAAGAAATATTCGGACGCAAGACGT
>OCTX011796200.1_pt1 | contig 16364 bp, 19 predicted proteins | sample 1539691 | NCBI WGS metagenome assembly OCTX01 (sample SAMN02144231, study PRJEB22623) | gut metagenome | biome: sheep rumen | host: Ovis aries | place: New Zealand | reverse complement strand
GCTGGGATTGGAGCAACGGCGCGCGAAATAAAGGCGGCATCAACGATCTGAAAGAGAAGGCGGCAGTCCTGTCCTTTATGAAAGATCACGCCATCTATTCCATTAAGGATTTTGCCCGGTTGCTGAATGCCACCAGCAGTAAAAATCCGAGAAATGGAATCGGATAAAAAGGCAAAGGAGAAACGCATCCGCGATATTGACGCCATCCTGGATGCGGTCAAGACGCTGAAAGAGCTGAATCCGATCCGGGAGAAATACAACGGAATTCATTTCGTAAAATCAAAGGAAAAGTATCGGCAGGAACACGCCGATGAGCTGGCCCGGATCGACAAGGCCAACAGGCTGCTGCATAAACTGAACGTCACGCTGCCTATCAACATCAAAACGCTTCGTGCGGAATCCGCCCAGCTTCGGGCGGAAGTGGAAGCCATGTTGCCTGAACTGGAAAACGTGAAGTCAGAGCTGGACGAGCAGATGAAGATTCGCTCCCATGTTCGGAAGGTGCTGCCGGAAGCGCTGACCTTCCGCAGCAAGGATGGACAGAAACGATATGAAGACGTGGCCGAAGAAGTCCAGAATCAGCAGGAGCTTCGGGAACTGCTGGATCATACCGCAGAAACAGCAGTCCGACGCAGTGAAGAAATTGAACAGGGCAATCCCAACCCCAGCCAGATTCAAGCAGACGAACAGCAAATCAAAAATCAACAGATCAAAGAATGCCAGAAGAGCTGGCAGAAAGGAGATCGGTAACCATGCACCAGATTGAAAATCGGATTCAGCGCAGCATCCGGCATCTGGCGAAGAAAAAATGCGCCAATTATGACAACGGCTGCTGCCTGCCGAAGGATCGGCCTTGCTATGTGATCATCCCCGCCTACAGAACCATCCATGATGGCGCTGTGAACTGTGATTATTTCCTTCGGGCAGTCTTGCCCTTGCAGCCAGAGCTGAACACCGCTGTTTGGCATGAGCTGCTGCGGGAGGAAGATCAAGTGGGCGATGACTGGAAGGAATGTGCCCGCTGCCACAAACCCTTCATCCCCGGCAGCAACCGCCAGCGCTATTGTGCCGACTGCGGCGCAGCAGCCAAACAAGCCCGAAGCCGGGAGAAACAGCGCCGCTATCGGGAGCGTCAGAAAACACCGGCGTGACCGTTACCCTTTAGGACGAAAAAAGTCCAGGAAAATCAACGCTTCACGGGCACCCCATCGGGGCAGGACGATCTAATGGTCATCCTGCCTCAAATTTATAGAATTGGTGGCAACAAAACGTGGGGAAAAAACATGACAGGTTGATACCAGCGCTTGCTTCTATCAACGAAACATTGGCACATCGTGCCGGAAATGGAGAGTTCATGATGAAACCATCAAATCCAACGACGGTCCACTGGATAATACATGTATCTCAGAGAAAGGAGCCCAATGCCCAACAAGGAAAACAAAAGCCCGCTGGAAAGCAGCGGCATGGATATCCCGGATTATGCGATTGAACGCATGGCTCGCTGCTTGCTGCCCATGATGCAGAAATATTATGAAAGCGGCGAAGGGAAAAATGAATTTGTAGCACAATCCCTAATAGAAAGCAAGAAAACCGCTAAGTTATAAATTTTCTATGTTGGAGTGTTTTCCATTTGGAAGCATTCCACTATTTTTGTTTCAAAGTCTTTGGATGAGAAATAATACGCCGTTCTTCACTGCTTTTGTCTATCACCTTAAATATGAGGATTGAAAAAAGATGTGAATCTGGTATAATAAGGATAGGAGGATTATGTGCTTTGGGCTGATGATTACATCAAGGAGCGAATAAAATTGGTAAAAACACATGAGGCAAAAGCAAATTTGCTGCAAAGGATTTCTAAAGAAATACTAAAAAACTGTGATCTCAGAAAGTGTAACAATATTTCAGATGGTATTATTAGTGTTGGATCATTGGTGGTTGGTATCTTATTTGCAGTAGGGGGAAAGCTGATACATTGGGGCTTGATTATCGTTGGAATAGCGCTCTCTTTTCTTATTGTGATTCTTTGGCTTGCAACTAAAAGTGTTATTGCAGAACGAGAAGATGAACAAGATAATGAATTAAAAACAATAAAAGACAATTATGATAAATTACGAAAGGAATATGCGGCCTTAGAAAAAAAGAAAGAATCTGGAGATGCTTTGCTGATTGAGACAACATTGATAGCAAAAGAGATTCATAGAGTTCAAGGTGATAACAACGCAAAGAGGCTCTATACTAAACTAGCTAATAGTATATCTGAAATGATTTTGGCCATAAAAGGGCTAACAAAAGAGCAGTTTAGCGTATATATATACATATACGATGGAATAAGCCGTAAAGTAAGAAGAACTGAGGTTTCGACTTGCGTGACCACATTGCAAACTGCGAACGAGACAGGAATTATTAATATAGATGATGTAAGTAACTACTATTATGCCAAATGTATACTTGATAAAAAAACAACATTCTTTTTATCTGATAATCAAGCAATTCGCAATCATTTCTATTTTGATTCTTCCGAGGATTCTATAATATCGCATTATACGCAATATGCAGCTATGTCGTATAAATTAGGAGACAGAATGGAACTTTATGCTGAGGTGATTTCATATGATGAGGCTAAATTAGGAGAAAATGAAGAAGAGCTTGAAAAATTTGTCTCACAAGTATTGTCTCCATTTTCTTCTCTTGTTTCTATTGTAGATTGGCGGAAAGTGAGGAGCGGTCTAGAATGAAGAAATCCACTCAAAAAGTAAACAAAAAAAAGAATAGTAGTCCTCATTCGTATCAAGTTCGCGTCACTGTAGTTCCCAAAGAAACAAAATGTCGGCTTTTTATTGTGGAGTCGAAGCGCGAACGAGCAAAAACGCTAAAAGAGTATAGTAAAGAACGAGCAGAATTGAAAACAATGATTGATTCATGGTAGAACAGCGTTCTACCATACTCAATTTAGATTAGAATACCATATGTTCTATATAGACAAGAAATCCGAACCCTCCGCCAATCGGCTTCAGGTTCGGATTTCTCATGTTTGGTGGTCGCAACAGGACTCGAACCTGTGACCCCATCGATGTGAACGATGTGCTCTCACCAGGCGCTAAAGTTTGCGAAAAATAGATGTAGGGTGTTCACGTAGGCAAAACCGTTGATTTTACTGGGCTTCCGCGTTTCCGGCTTTATCGGCCGGGTGTTTACGGGATGGGTGTTCATCGGGTGTTCACCCCATTTTGAACACCGGGTGTTCAGGGGGGTGTTCATGGGTGTTCACCGGTCAGTGGGTGTTCATTTACTAAGTAGTAACTGGAAGTCCTTCCTCTCTGTATTTAGAGAGGTGTTCATGCCCTTGGGGTGTTCAATCGGGAATACTATAGTAAAATCCCTCTTCCGTTTCGAAGATGATCACACCAAGATCCTTGTAATAATTTTCTATTGCTTTTATTGGCATCATCGAATCATATATTTTTTGCCCGTTAACAATTCGCTGGAATAGTAGATCAAAACTGATTTTGAAGATACCGGCCTGCTTTGCAAGGAATGTATTTGGAAACGGTAACTGGTCATTCTCATCTGCGGCATACATTCCTAGGACAGAAACCAATCGAATTAAAGCCATCTCAGAAAACTGATGAAACTCTTTACAAAAGTCGTTAAGATCTTTATTTCCCTTCTTGTATCTCCATCGCTCATTGTCGATTTTTTCTTCCAGGTCAAGAATAAAGCTTTCGTCATCATCGGCTAAAGTCCTGGAACAGAAAGTGCTGGCTCTGCGACATGCATAATACTCATCAAGCAGATTGTATGACTGAATAGTCAGACCGCTCTGCAGTGTTTTTTCATACTTAGGACGTACGACTGTTAGTGCAAATTCAACATGCGCTAGTTCATGGGCAAGAATATTCAAACTAACTTGGCGTTTCTTTTTAGCTTCCTCCAAAGCAGCCTCATCTAATCTATTAAAACATGCATTAAACACCGTATCATCCATAATGAAGGTGGCAAGCATTACATCGATGAAAACAACATATTTTTTTGTTTCTGGATTGAAAAGCAGTTTTCCAAAGGCACGCCCGAATTCATTGTTTGTTACAGATGGATTCTTGTCACCATTTTTAATCTGAAAACCCATTACAGCAGAAAGAAAATCTTCAGGGACAACTATTTTTTCAATCTGTTCAATTGTGTCTGCATCAAGGAAACTACGAGCTATGACTGTAATCAAGTTTTCATAATATTGCTTCAGGTCTGGCGTTACCTCGACCACATTAACAATATGTGTAGCTTCAAATAGCACTGTCATGATTTCTCCTCCGATTACAACACAATTACTCTGTCAATGATGAAATGTCATCATCGTATAGCTCATCGTGGAACACCTCCATGGAAGCCGCTTTTCAAAGCGTAATCTCAGTGTATCTTGTCAGCCAGTATGCTTTCAAGATAAGGCTTTATCGAGCTAATAATGATGGCATCAATCTTGCTCTGCTGCCTTGCTGATGGAGGAGTGCGTTGATTGAACATATCAAGCATGAACTGATAATCGTTGTACCCATTACCATGATTGTAGGCAGAAGGTCGGAAGGCATTATTGTCAAGCAAATACCGCAGGAGCTTTCTTGAAAAATACGCTGATGAAAGCTCGATTCTCTCCCTGTTTCGCAGTGCATGGAGAAGCTTGAACAGCGACTCATGAATCGTTGTAATTTCGTCCAGATCCTCTCGCTCAAATTTTCGTATGCATCTGCTTCCAATGGGGTATAGGATATTCTGGTTATAGCGATTGCGTATGGTGAAAAGGAACCTCAGTTCTTCTTTTCCACAGATACAGGAAGACTCGTGATGTTCATCTTCCTCGCAGTCAACAATTTCCCATTCCTCAACGGCTGATTCCCATGTTTGACTATCAGATGCTTCAATAACGCGCATCACCAGGTTTTGTTTATACGCTCCCATGTGTACCCCCTTGAGCCTATGGTTACAACCTAATCTGTTTGCAAATGATGTCTGCTCTTTCAGTCCCACCACAAATACAACCGCTGCTTGCTGTATACATAATGCGGTTTAATGTCCTGATACCAGTCATCCATTATCGCGTCTCCTAGCTCAATGAAACCGAGAAAAGTCCTTACAGATATACTTTTTGAACTGTGTTTTACAGTACTCCTTTTTGATGCCAGTCTTCGGGTCTGTTCTGTTTCCATTGAACCAAATGCTACGTTTTCCCGCATTCTTTCCCGTTTTATTGGTAACGCACTCCTGCAGAAATTCCTCTGAGGACATTATCCACATAAGATCAAGCCGTTCCGAATAGAAAACAAAGTAGAAATTTGGCGTAAGCTCATGGGTAATAGCAGCGAAAAGCGCTGCGTCTCCATCAGTCACTTCACTGGATCTTGCTTTGATCTGCACCTCAATGAAAGTCCCATCTTCTTTTTTGATGACGCAGTCCACACCGTGATCATCTACCAGGGGCAGATAAACATCAAGCCCCTCCATGAGCATCTTGCCCACAAGGTTGTATTCCATCCGCTTGCCGAAGCCGGCGGAATGTCTGAACGCGATTCCCATCATTTCCTCCGATGATCAGAAAGTATTATCGAGCGCCTTTAACTCCTGCACATAGGGATAAAAAGCGTAATCAGCCAGCTGCTTTGTCATTTCAGCGTGGAACCGTGCGATTTTCTCCCATTCGTCTCTGTTAATGACATCGGCTTCAATGCTAACAGAGATTGAGCATGCGCGATCCGCTTCTTTTCTATCCCATTCGATAGGGAGTGTAACCTTCTTCTCGATTTCGTCTTTGTGAGAAAAGAATATACCAAAGACGGCTTTTGATTTAGCTTTGTTGCCGGCATCAATCCACAAACCGGCGACACAGCGGTGGAGTTTATTCCGAATGCTGCAATACAAATGAGTATGAACGCCTTGGACTCCAAAGTAGCCGTCCTTATATGCCATTTCTGACGGTTTTACTCGGGCATAAGGATGCCCTTCGCCGCCTTGCGCTTTCTGGATAATCGGGAGCGCGTATGCCCAGTATTCTTTACGCAGGTTGTATATGCTTTGATCCCCGCCATAATTCTCGGCATCCTCTTCCTGGGACAATTCCTCTGGGATTTCACGGCCGTCCTTAACAAAGGAAACATGCAGCAGTTCTTTCATCTGCTCTTTCCCGGAAAAACGGAACTGCCAGCGATCCTCCATAAAGTGAAGCAGCTTCATGCCCCGCTCGTAGATGCGGTCAGCATCCCATGCGTCTTCTTTCGATACCTCGATTTCGCTATGAGTTCCGTTAACGTACCCACGGGCCTTCTTATCCTCAAAGCTGTCATTCTGAAGGCTGGAGTTGATGCTCTGCGAGAGCGGCAGTAGATTGCCCAAGGAGGCGGAAAGCGTTTTGATTTCTTCTGCGGTATACTGACGGAACTGGTTGCGCCAATAGAAAACGGTTGGCGTTTGCGGAAGGATGTGCTCCACAGTGATTCTGTCCTTGACCACCTTCGTCAGCCCAGCCCAGTCCAGTTTTTCAATCTTATGCTTTTCTGCAAGAGTATATTCGTATTCGAAAAGGAAATACCGAAGGTCACGCCAGCTGTAAAAACCGTCTGCGGAGATGAAACGGCGGTTCATCCTGGTCACGAAAACACGAACAGCGTCCTGCGCGTTCTGATCGGTTGTAGCGTTCAGATCAGCGGTTACGTCTCCAAGGGAACATTCTTTTCTGTATACTTCCCGGGTCTTACGGTAATAATCGCTGCTCTTATAGCTGGACTGGTACATAGCCATCCGGAAGTTGATGAAAATGAACCTTTCAACAGCTTTGAAAAACTCGATGCGCTCATCCGATGTAATGCCTGTTCCGGGGATAAGCGAAACAGCTACGATAGGCCTGAAATACCCAATACCTACTCTATTCAGCCGACCGAGCCAAATCCGTTCTTCAGCTGTAAGAGACTTACATTCCTCCGGATAGAAGGTGTAGTACCAGTATTCCGCTGTTTCATTCAGGCTGTTAACGTAATCCGCGATTTCTTCCGGGCGAAGGAACTGACCTGACATTGTTTCAACAGGCGCGGTTGCAAGAGCGTCTTCATCATCAGCGCTTTCCGGATCAATCTCTTCCTCCGGGTCAGGTTCCGCCACGGGAACAGCCAGAACATTTTCAAAAATAGACTTGTGAGAGAATTTTCTAAGCAGGAACTGGATGTAGTCGTCGCCTTTTTTCCTGGAATAAGCAAAGTACATGATCCAATGGGCCCGCAGAAACTCATCATCGGAAAGCGGTTCGTTCTCATTGCGCCCCAGCTGATAGTAAACCTCTTTCCATGCCCTGTTGATCTTTTCCCGAAGCGCGGCGGCGTTATCCTCGTCAAGGTCTTTCTCTTCATAAAGTGTCGTGAGGTAAATCAGGCGGTTTTTCAGCAGCTCAAGATTGGTTAGCCGTTTGCCGCGGTTATTCATGGTTTCGAAAGCGACAAACACATCGTAATCGTCCTCGATTTCATGAATGTTAAACATTAGTTTGAGCGTCAGCTTGCGATAAAGGTTTGCCAAACCGTCGCTGCCTTGGGCAGCATAAAGCTTGCTCAATTCCTCAGCGAAGAAAAGCTTTGCCCGTTTCAAATTCTTGGTGTAATACGTTTCTCTGATTGTCCCGCCATATTTTTGCCCGAAGATTTTATACTTCAAATACTCAGAACTCGGATTGTCATTCTCATACCCAAACAGGTAGGTGGTAACAAAACCGCTGGGCGGCATCTGTCGGCAGATATATTTGGAACGTATATCCCGTACAACCTCATACCCAAGAAGGATTTCATCATCGCCCTTCTCGTCGTTCTCCGGCAGCGAACGGACGAATTCAATAATCTTGTTCAGTAAGATAACGAAAGTGGTCAGGCGTTGCTGACCATCAACAATATGATACGGCTTAAATCCACTTTCAAGGAGCCATTGATCTTCCTGGTCGAGCTTTTTCGCTTCTTTTCTGCTCAATTCTTTCATGGAAAGCAGACCAGTATAGTGATATCGGTCAGGCTGCAGGTTGATCAGGTCTTCCCAAAAATCACACAATTGCTGATCAAGCCAGGCATAACCGCGCTGGTAATCAGGAATCCGGAACAGTTTGTTTTGGAAGATCTGGGCAATGGACTGGAGTTCATTCATGTTTCTCTTCCTCATGGTGATGTTTCATGCGCTCATTGACTGCAGGTTTTATAATTCTTGGAAAAAGCATCTATGGATTCCTTTTTTCTGATTGATCAAGCCGTTTAAACAAATGCGAGAGAAGCCCAAGAAGATCAAGGCAATCCTTTTCTGTGAATAACCCACTTTCCATCAAGTCTTTATGTTCTTCATGACTTATTACATTTCTTCCACCTTGGACTACTCCACGAGAAAGACACTGTTGACCATCTTCAATATTCTCTAACGTTTTTGTTGAAAACGGCTGCCCATTCGGCCTAAGATGGAATTTTTTTGTAGTTTCCAGAGCCTTATCCTTTCCAAACGCAAGGGTAACAATATCTAGGTCTTCTGTTGCGGCAACCCCAGATTTATCTTTTACAGCATTCTTGTAGCGCTTCATAGCTTCTTGAAATGCGGAATAATAATCCTTTTCTATATAATATCGTTTTGAAGCATCCTGAACCTGGTTGTGAAGAAGCCGATAATGATAATAGGTATATGGAGGTATCAAGTTATATACATTCTGTACAACACGTGAAAAATCTTCATCATCTATTTCTGGCTTTTCTGAAATAGAATTGATAACTTCGCTCAATGGTGTTCGAATATCATCTGGAACTTTCTCGAACCATTGCGAGATATTAACGCCGCTTCTGGTTGAATTAGAATCCTCTTTTGCCCTTTTACGCCGCGAACTCCAATCACGAACTAAAAAGCGGACGATTTTCTGGAGATGGCTCTGCAATTGTTCTGCTTCAGGCAGTTCCCAGCTTATTGACTGTCTATCGGTTGATATTAAATCCTTATCATATTCATCCAAATAGTCAGCTTCAATCCAGCCAGAAAGATATGAAAAAGTATGCCCAGCCTCAGATACGCCAAAAAAGCTTGGCATATTAGCCAGTCTACCATTTACATAAAGAGTTATTCCTCTTAAATCCTGTTTCATCGGTTTCTTTGAGGAAATTATTTTTCCTGCAAGCATTTCTTTATTGGGAAAATCATCCTCTATTTGTCGTACAATATCTTGTATATCCCATTCAAATTCCTTGTCTATTCCTTTGTATTTCAATTCTCGTGTGATGCATGTAAAAGGAGAGTTGTTTTCTGCTATGTTAATAGTAAACGAATCGTCAATCCAATTAAAAAGTTTAGAAAGGGAAAGTGCAGTTTCGTTGGCATCAAAGTTGGATACTCTGGATAGATTGGTTAACGTAATCTTCGTTCCTTTGGATTCAGGATTCTCTTTTTCTTCGCTACTGCTCTGAGGATAATAAACTCCTTCCTTTTCGCCCAGTATACCTTCCCAATCCAAAATGAAAGTAGTTTTATACCGTTCAGATTTTTTAGTAGTTTCAATTTTAATAGTTTTCCCAATACCAAATAACGCGAGCTTACCAACACCTTTTTTCCCAGTAATCCTCCTTCCTTTAGAGTTTTCTCGACTTTCATCTTCATCTCTACGTCGACGACCGATAACAAGAAAATTGTTATTTACCTCATCAAAAGACATGCCATCCCCATCATCTTCAACTATTATGCTTTTATTGTCCGGATCGTTGTCAATTAATGTAATCCAAACGTTGTCCGCACCAGCATCATAAGCATTAGCTACTAACTCTGCTAATGCATAGGGCAAGCGAGAATACATTTTTATTCCTAGGTGCTCAATAGTTCGCGGATCAAATTTGAGGCGAAGCCTTTCTTCAGTTGTATCCATGCGTTTCTCCTACATTTCAATGTTGTTATCTCGTAAATGACGAATAATTGATACACCTATAATCTCTCCAAGACGTACGGGAACTGCGTTTCCGATATGCCTTGCAATATCTCTTAAAACAAACTCACGATCTGGATCAACAAAACTGTAATCTGCGGGGAATGTTTGTAATAATGCTCCTTCCCTCAAGGATAAAGCTCGATCTTGCTCTGGATGTCCATATCTACCCGTCCCATAATTATAAAACTGTGTGGTTATTGTAGGGCCGATTTGATCCCATGTCATCCTCCCATATACAGATCCATAACTATATCCGCTCTTCTTTTTATGGCATTCGCAACGCAATTCATCTGGCCAATCTCGCCAAGTCCCACCGGGTTTTGATGCTTTGATCCTTCGCAGATTTAACTCTGATAAACTGGAAGATCTATGAAGCAAATCATTTGGATCTATTTCTCCAGCTTTCAAACGAGGGAGTCCTCCAATATAGTCTCGTACGTGTACATCATTACGCTTATGAGTAGGGTCAATCAATCTAATACTTCCCAAGAGCGAACCGACCAGAACAAAACGTCTCCTGGACTGAGGAATGCCATAATCCGGGCAATATACTGTTTGCTCCTCATGATAATAATGGTTTTTATCCAAAATGCTTATAAAGTCTTTATATACAGCTGTTTCTTTTATCTGGGGAACATTTTCCATTGATATAACGGCAGGACGGATCTCATCTATAAGACGCCCGTACTCCAATAAAAGGTTATACTTATCATCTGCGGTGTTTGCTTCCCCATATTTAAAACGCATTTGGGAAAAAGGTTGACATGGTGCGCATCCAACAAGAATCCTTGTCGAATTGCTATCAAATAGTTTATTAATTTCCTCTCCCGTTACGTCTCTGATGTTTTCTTGATGATATGCAACATGGTTGTTGTGCTCATATGTATAACGACATGTGGGATCAATATCAAATCCAGCAATAACATTGAGACCAGAGTGTATTAATCCACAGGTAAGGCCGCCGACCCCGCAGAATAAGTCCACAACCTGTACTGGCAAGAATATCACCCTCTTTCTATGATCAATTTCAAAACACGTTATAATGATGTAGTTTCTGTATTAGTGCTTCTTGATTTTTCTTTTTTAGTTCGCATTCCCAAATTCTAACAACAATCCAATTTCTTTCAGCAAAACATGCGCTTATTATTTTATCATGCTTAATGTTGTTATTTCGCTTAGTTGCCCAATATTCTTTGTTGTTTTCTGGTTTAGTATTACGGCAGTCGTGTCCATGCCAAAAGCATCCGTCAACGAAGATTGCTATTCTCTTATCAAGAAAAACAAAGTCTGGATGGCCCTTTACCGGATAATTCCTTCTCCACCCGGTAACGCCATATTGCTTGAAGATTTCAATCAAACGCAGTTCGGTCGACTTGTTCTTCTTCGACCGAACTTTCTTCATGACTTCAGACCTTTTTTCAGGGCTGTACACATCTGCCATAATGCGTCACCTTGCTTCAAAATCTATACGCAGACTGGGATCTGTCTCGTTCTCCAGAACGATTTTATTGTATTTCCCAATGATATCGGATAGTGCGGCGTTCCGCTTGCCCTCGTCGAAAAGGCTATGCTCATAAACGTTGGAAGACAAGAATTGCTGAATATCCCACACTTCGACTCTTCCGGCCAAGTTGGCGTCGTCAGCTAAATCATAGGCAGTTTTGACTCTCTCGTAGATGGTGATAATAACAGGGTGACATCCGGCGCGCAGATTTGCATTGCACTTCTCAATAAGCAAGTTTCCAGGCATCGTCGTGCAATGAATGATTGTGTTGTTGATGACAAAGTCACCGCTTCGTTCGGTAGGCGCGTCCGCTACGGAAGCACCGTGAATATCAAAAGACCCTTCTGGCAAAATAACGGATAGTTTAGCGGCGACCAAGTGCTGCAAGACCGTTCCCAGATACTGTGTTCCGGGGTTCTGCTTTTGCCGCTTCTTCGCTTGTTCAAACAGATCGTCAAGATTGGCACCTATCGTTTTTGAACTATCCGCAGTCAAAACAAAGGGTTGATTGCGGAAGTACTCTCTGACTTGTTCCGCCCAATACGCTTCAACCAAATCAAAATCGACTTTCTCTTCTCTATTCCACGAATTGAGGAAATCGACGTATTTGATCATCAGGCCCATGCTACCCCTGCTTGTACGGCCGCCTTCCGACGAAAGCAGCTGCGTTATGCCATGGTCTTTAAGAATCTTCTTGAGATTTCCGCCGCCAAGTCCGGCCACCTGGCCTTCCTTTTCAGTTTTAAAATCGTCAGGATTCAGCGGGAAACTCTTGTCTCGGACTAAGCGAGTGAATTGGATGACGACGGACAGCGGTCCTTTCGTTACAATGTTGTTTTCCGCCTGAAATGCCGCGAGCCTTTCTTCAGCGCTTTTCATCGTACATAGCCTCCGCTAATTTAGTCAAAAATCTTTCTCCAATAAACTTGGCTACAGGCATAGCTACCGCGTCGCCCATTGCTTTATAACCGTCATTATAACTTCCTGGAAGAATGAACGTATCGGGAGCGCCCATTAAACGAGCTGCTTCGCGAACGGTAAGAAGACGAGCGTGGATTGTGCCACCGTCTTTAACTACAAGATACTGTTTACTGCTTCCGCCTTCCGGCGTTCTGAGACATCCCGCAGTTCCATCGCATCTTATTTCAAGTTGCTGCTTACCGTTTCTCGTCCTTCTGTAACCAGTAGCATACACGGTATCATGTTCGTCAAGTTTCGCTTTATGATTATCGGGAATAAGTTTTAAGACGTCGTCTTTATCGAACGGAGCGGATAAATCGACGATATCTTTAAGCGATTCTTTACGCTTTGGAGGCTTATCGGTTTGCCACCAAATCCAATGTGACAATGTTTTTCCTAATTCAATCGCTGATTGATTATGGAGCCAGCAGGGGCCGTCGCCAACTAAGTCTCTTGGGAGCTCGTACCCTTGCTTAACCGCGATGATAAAAACTCTAGGGCGAGACTGCGGAACGAACAATGAAGCGTTCAATACGATAGCGCCGCAATCGTAACCACGTTCTACAATCGCGTTGTGCAAAACGCGATAGTTCTCTCCATGATTGGTTGACAAAAGACCGGTGACGTTCTCTAACAGCAGAATTTTAGGCTTTGTTTTCAGCTCGTCAAGCACTCTAAGCCATTCCCACACAAGCCCGCTTCGAGACGCATGAATTCCTCCAAGCGATCCGGCCAGAGATAGATCTTGGCATGGAAAACTAGCCCACGACATATGAGCGTTTGGCAAGTCGCCGCCCTGTATGTTTTTGATATCCCCTAGAACAAAATGATCCAATCCAAAATTCGCTTCATAAACGGCAGCCTTTTGCTCGCTAATGTCATTCGCCCACACAGAATCGAACATTCCCTGCAAGCCATAAGAAACCAAACCGCTGCCGGCAAAAAACTCATGCATGCGCCAGGGAGCGGGATGCGCTATAGGGCGTTTCGTTTCCATTACGTTATTCATCGTTCCTTCCCTCTGCCAGCCGTCCATTAACGTTGTTCCTGCGCTTATCGCACGTCGGCTTTTCAGCCTCTTCTGGAATTACCCATATTCTACTCATGCGAGTCGCTCCGACAACGCGGTTCTCCTTGCAGAGTATCTGCACCTGTCGATCGGTAATTCCCCATTTTACAGCAGCTTCTTGCGTCGTCATGTATCCGTTCATTCGGCAACCTCACCTAAACAAATTTCACCATTATCATTGTATTCGTTTAAACGAAATCAGTCAAGAGATAGATACTTTTGAACAATAATGTTATTTATTTTAAAAGACTTGATTTGGGAAGTGATATTCACATTGAAAAGTTGAGAAAAAGAAGCTATAAAGTTCAAAGCGTTTCTCCTAGATCATTGTTTTAATGAATAATATAAATCAATAATCCAATCATACCAATTATATTATCTTTCATTATTGATTTATTATGCTTGAAAAAACATTTTCAGGAAATTTGAATAAGACAAAAAGCTTTGGAATTGCCGCTGGAGCAGTTTCCACCACTAAGCTTTTTAATATAATCTGATCAAGTTATAGCTCCTCTACTCCGTATTCAAAACAATTTGAAATTCCTCAATCGCGTCTTTTAATTTCCGCTGTGTTTGCCTCTTGGTCACTTGCATGCTTTGACTGATGCTCATGACCGTTTTGCCTTCTAAGAAGCGATCCATCAGGATAGCTGCACTTTCAGGTTTGATTTTATCAAACAATAAATATGCTTCGTGCTTTTTCTCAAGGATTACGCTTGTTTGAAGATCGATCTCTTTTTGCATGTCGATAATCAGGGCTACAGTGTCCGCCATCACTGCAACATTGCGGGTCTGCTTCACTGATTCATTGGAGGAGATTGCGGATATACTGAACAGCCGGTTTTGCAGGGATTGAATCTGCCTCAATTTCAATTCTATTCTTGCCTCGGCTATTTTGAAATAGGAAAGATACTCCCGAGCGTCAATCATGCTTCAATACCTCCGCATCAAGCAAATTGAGGATCAGTGGGCCGCCTTGTTCGCTGCCACTGAGAATGGAACACCATTTGCCGAGGAAGAAACGTCTAATGGACTTCATTTCACCCTTGATCTTTTTTCTGTCAAGTGCAGTCAGGTCTGTTGATAAACGGTGCGAGAGATAACGATAATCATCAGCTGCTTGCCGAATCACGCCGATAGCCAGTTCCTGGTATGGATCGGGCTTGGAATTGGAAATATGCTCAATATGGATATATCTCATCACGATTCCTCTGCTACGAATTTGGTTGTATGGTACATTCCAGTCAAGTCTTTCACTCTAAGCTTGATGGGTGGGATGATCAAATTGCTTGATTCTATATGGTTGATCTTCATGGATTACAAGCTCTTTACCAGATGTAACAATGCTAATCCATTCAGCTTGCCGTTTGTTTTTGCGTTCTTCACATGAGATGTGTGCTAAGGCTTCTCCAGCGGTAGGATCTGAGTATTTTTCACTGTTTTTGTACATTTCTTTTCTCCTATTGCGTCAAATACTCAAAGTCCCTGCGAACCGCCGCGCTGTAATAGCTGTCATATGTTGCCGGTGCGTTGAATAAGGCGGCAACCAAATACTGCTTGATATTGCGTATGTCGCTGCCGCACTTGTGAAGACACTCCAGAACGTATTCGATGGTATTGGCATTGATCTGACTAAATCGTTGATGCACCAATTCAGACGGGTATTGTTTCCCGGAAATGGTGAAATACTCACACTTTGTTGACATGATCTCGACAATGATGGAAAGAATATTATCTATTTCGTCTTTGTTGTTTTCATGGATCAGATCCCAATAACCAACCTGCTTTTTTATCTTATGAACCAAATCATCGAAAGTGGGCCGACGTTGTAAAACGGTACTTATGGTCGGTTGGGATTCTGTCAGATGTTCTTGCTGATCGGGTAAAGGGACTGCGTTTTGTTTAGAAGCGCATCGGTCTGATGACAGACAGGTTAAATCGTATTCGACAGATTCTTTTTCTTCAAAGATAGATGGATGGATACTTGATGGATATGGATTTGATGAATCGTTTTTTCTTTTGTCTTTATTTCTTTCTTCTTTATTTAATTGCATTGGATTTTCCAATATAGGCTTACCCAATGTAGGAAAATCCAATGTTGGGTTTTCCAATATAGGTTTTTCCGATATAGGGGATGGGGGAGTGGAGCATGCAGGCTCATTGTGGTCATCGAGCAATGTCTCATCCTTCTTTTGCGGCGATTCATAGATGGTATATTCAGTGTCGGCAAGCTGCCCTGCTTCATTTCTTCTCCGTGATCGGATGATGTACCCCGTTTGCTCCAGTTCCTTGATAGCGGCCCGGATTGCGTCAATGCCCTCCTTACTAATAAAAGCAAGCCCAGCCATGGTATAGTCCCACTCGACCGGCAGCGACAACATAACGGAAAGAAGACCTTTCGCTTTTAAGGAAAGCTGCTTATCGCGCAGATGATAATTAGCCATAACTGTGTAATTACTATTCCTTTCAACTCTCATAACAGCCATAGTGGCGCTCCTTTGCTCAAACAAGATGATTAAAAAAGGGTATAAAAATAAGGCATCCAGTTTTTGAATGCCTTATGTGTTGAGTAGGTCTCTGAGTGATGTGATTGTGTAGGGTTGTTTGTATTTTGCAGATGAATATGTTCGGCGGAGCAAATCACTTGCTTATGCGATTGATTTAGTCTTAGCAGAGCTATATCTCAGCAACAATCCCAGATCCTGTTTCCCTGGTTTTGACCCCCACCATGACCCCTACCAGGGTGAATTTGTATTGATCATGGTGATATGAAATTGTCTTTTTCGGTAATATTATTGATTGATATTATACAAGATTTGACGCTATTTTCTCTTTGACTCGATTTCAAGTCCTGTTTCCCGCACCAA
>OCTX014546964.1_pt1 | contig 16370 bp, 10 predicted proteins | sample 1539691 | NCBI WGS metagenome assembly OCTX01 (sample SAMN02144231, study PRJEB22623) | gut metagenome | biome: sheep rumen | host: Ovis aries | place: New Zealand | reverse complement strand
CCACCGGCTGTCGAGACGGAGCGTCTTGAGTTTCGTGCCTCCGGCATAGATATCTATATCACTGGTTCTGCCGGTGCCCTGTTCGTTGTCGGGCAGCGAGAAGCGCAGCGTGAGACCATCTCCGGCTTTGTTGATGATCCATGAGACGCTGTCTGTGGTATTACGCAGTTGGAGGGCTTGTTGGTGCGACGCTTCGGACTGCAGGTCGCGCTGGTCGTCCGACGGCGTGAGGAACACTCCCGACGCTTCGCACAGGTTCGGTTCGGCTTCGTAACGCTCATAGGGACGGTTGTAATACCCCCGCTCCTGTGCGTCTGTTGCAAAAGTATAGACCTGTGCTTGTACGGCTATGCCCATACATCCAAAGAAAAGAAGAGATACAATGCGGTTCATCTTGGGGGTCATTTATTATTGTCGGCGATTTTAAACTCCATAGCGAATCCTCCTCCGGGTGCCATATGCACATGGAGCGTATCGGAGGCCGTCACTTGGCGTTCCTCAATATTATATGCGTACGGGCGTGTCTCCCAGTCGGCATCCTCAGCATCGAGATAAAGAGTGGCGGTGTAGCGTGGCACTTTTTCTCCCTCCCTTGAGGGGAGGGCCGGGGAGGGGTTATTGAGGAAACTCAGAGGAATGTCGATCTCGCGCGCCTGTTCGTCGGTTATACCGCCTACATACCAGTTGTCCGAACCGCGTTCCTGCCGTGCGAAGACGCAGAAATCTCCGATCTTGCCGTCGAGGAGGAGGGATCGCTCCCAGTCGCAGGGTACAGCCTCGATGAAACGGAAGGCATCGGGGTGCTCCATATAATGCTCCGGCAGATCGCAAGCCATCTGCAGCGGCGAATAGAAGCATACGAAGAGCCCCAGCTGGTTCATGAGCGTGGAATGGACACGGGTGGTAGGAATGACGGGGTTCTCGAAATGGAAGACCCCCGGTGTGTAGTCCACGGGTCCCGCCATAATACGGGTGAAGGGCAGTACCGTCACATGCTCGCACGGGCTGCCACCGTCCGTGCTCCAGGCATTCCATTCCTGGCCCCGTACGCCTTCCTGCGTGAGTAAGTTGGGATAGGTGCGCTGCAGACCCGTAGGCATCACCGGCTCGTGGTTGTCAATCATGATATGATATTTGGCAGCCGTCTCAATGACCTTGCGGTAATGGCGCACCCCGGACTGCCCTTTGTTCCACTGGAGCCCGTCCGTCGTGCGGATGATAGGCGCCACGTATCCGGTCTTGATAGCATGAATGCCGTGCCCCGCGTGGTAGCTGTATATTGTGTCCAGATCCTTCTCATAGTCCGCCGCGTTGCCTCCTGTCTCGTTATGTCCGACGATCTGCACGCCGAGGCTGTCCGCCAGACGGCTCAGATAGTCCATGTCCCAGTCGGGGTAAGGCGTGGTAAAATTGAAATGCTTCCAGTCCTCCCATCCCAAGTTCCATCCTTCCGCCAGCACGGCGTCGAAACCATGCTCCTTGGCGAAATGCAGGTAACGGACCATATTTGCGGTGGTAGCACCATGGATAGGACCCTGCTCCCATGTCATTGTTTTGATATGCATACCCCACCAGATCCCCATAAACTTCATCGGCCGAATCCAGGAGGTGTCTTCTATCTTACAAGGCTCGTTGAGATTCAGCATGATGCGCGAAGCCACCAGTTCCGGCAGCGTCTTCGTCAAAATAACCATCCGCCAAGGGGTGGAGAAGGGTGTCGGGATACAGGCTTTCACATCCAGAGTCTGCAATGAATCGAGCCACGGCGTAAGGTACGTGCGCAACGCGCCCTCGCGTACATATAAATTTTGCGCGGGATAGTCGCTCAGCGCCGCTTCGTGGACGAAACCGTAGCTGCCGTCCGCAAACTCAATCGTAATGGGCGAACAGAGCGTGTCAAGGGTGTTTGCCATGTGACCGTTTATGGTTCTTTTCTGCCAGAGCCCCTCGTAGTACTCGGTGCGCCAGGGGATAGACCATGCTTCTGCGTTTTGGGTGAAGCGGTAAGCGGAATGTTCGTCAGTAATAGTCAGTTCCTTGGTTTCCTGCTCCGGGAATATGTACCGGAATGCGAAACCGTCATTGAAAAGACGGAACTCTATATCCATGTTTATTCCGGATTGATGGAGCAGGTGTACAGTCATGGCCTTATGGCAATCGCGTATCAACCGCTCTTCCCCCCATACCGTCTCCCATGTGGCGTCCTCCGAGTGGTGGTCAATGCCGGTTACCCGGAAACGGTCGGTCAGAACCGCTTCCCGGGCGATAATGCCCAGTTCGGAAGGGTCGATAACGAGTTCGCTGTCTCGCGCAACAGCATACCGGATAGTCCCATTATCAGCATCGCAATCAAAGAAGAGGGATAAGTGTCCATCCGGTGAAGTGAGTTCCTTGGATGAGGTGCAAGCCCCCAACAGAAGGCAAATAAAACAGAAGTACAGAATCTTTTTCATGGGTGGTTTGTTATAAATTTGCTGCAAAGGTACACCTTTTTATGTACGTGCGCAAAAAATATATAAAAAATATAGAAATTTTAAAATATATTTTGATATATAAAAATCTTTTTGTATCTTTGCACCCAAAATACAATGAATATGAAAAACAAATCCCTTCTTTTAAGTTTATTTTCGGTGTTGCTGTCCGTCTCTTTGTGTGCTGAAAATGAGATAGATAGACAGTTGAGAATGTTAGATGAGACACTGGTTCAAAGGGGCTCTTATGATGCTGTCAAACAGCATAGGATTGACTCTCTGGTCCGGTTGTCATACCTATGCGAAGATCCGTATGAGATATATAAGAAATTATATGAAGAATATAGATCGTATAATTACGACAAAGCGCTCGTTTATGCGGAGGATATGGCTACGGAAGCGAGGGAGAGCGGCGACTCGCAGCGGATCTCCGAGTCGGTTATTGCGCAGGCCTTTGTGTACTTGTCCGGCGGTCTTTTTCACGAGGCATACCAGCAGTTGGAGACTCTGCCGGAGATGCCGTCCGGAGTGTTGGCGGATGAGTACCTTCTTACTTTCGCGCGCCTGCTATACGATATGTGCGATTTTGCCGGTAATGCACAAGCGTCGGGTATATACAGCGAGAAGGCATGCGGTTTCATGACTCAGTTGGCGCACCGTTACAGCCCCGCCGACTCCGCCAATTACTGGTATCCTCTGGCGGTCATTGACATGCACCGCGGCAACTACGAGCGGAGTATATCGCGTATGGAGCAGGCACTGATGGATTCCCGTAACACCCTGCATGAGAAAGCTATCTACGCCAGTTCCCTCTCTTACCTCTACCGCCAGACGGGCAATCCGGAAACAGCGTTGTCCAAGGCGATTGAGGCTGCTGTCTATGACTGCAAGAGTTCCACGTACGAAGCGGTAGCGCTGCGTGTAGTGGCGGAGCTGCTCTATGAACGCGGCGAGTTCGAGTTGGCGAACCGGTATATCCATATAGCCATGGAGGATGCGAACCGTTATCATGCGCGTCACAGGCAGGTGAGCATATCCCTTCTGCTGCCTATTATTGAGGAGCACCACTCGCAGCAGTCTCACCGTCAGGCGGTAGCGGCTTACATTCTTCTGGCAATCGTGCTGGTGCTGCTGATGGTGTGCGTAGCCGCAATCATTATCCTTTCCTACCGAACGAAGGCGGTGCATGCCGCCCGGCAGACGATCGACCAGATGAACCAGAGTCTGCTGGAAGCCAACCGTCTGAAAGAAGAACTGCTCGGTACGCTCTTGACATCGAGATCGCAGTATATCAATGCCGTGCAACAATACCAGCAGGATGTAAAACAGCATGCTGTCAACCGGCAGTGGAGCGATCTTCTAAGTGTGCCGAAAGGAGCGGATGCGCGCTTGCAACGCACTGTTCTCGAACGCCAGCTGGACAGCATTATCCTGCGGGTTTACCCTACTTTTGTGCAGGATTTCAATGCGTTGCTGCGCCCCGAGGAGCGGCTGGTGCTGAGGAAAGACGAGCTGATGAACGCCCAACTGCGTATTTTTGCCCTCATCAGGCTGGGGATCAGTCATAACGAGGTGATAGCCGAGATATTGAACTACAGCGTCAATACGGTGTATAACTATAAGACACGTGTGATTGCCTCTTCCGACCTCTCGCCGGAGGAATTTCATGCCGCTCTGATGCGAATAAGATAAAGTTTTTTGCTTTTTATTTGCATAAATGCAAAAAAAGCAGTAAATTCGACCTCCTCCCCTTCCCCTATGGGGCGGGACCCTTCGAAAGTACGGTCGCGTCCTGCAGACCATACGCAAGAATGAGCGGGATTCTTGAAAAGGGCTGTGCCCTCTCTTTTAGTGCTATATAGCCGTCCCTTATGCAAGCATAGTGCCTGCTATCTATCCCTAAAAGAAGTAGAGATTCTCTACTTTTTCAAAAATTCCGCTCAAAAACTTGCGTATGTGCAATTTTTGTTGTACCTTTGTACCCGATTTGGCGAAAGGGCATTTGTCAGCCCCCAGCCGTAAACATTTGTAGGTTTATAAAACAGTCGAAAGACCGCTTAGCTCCAAGTCGAAAGACTGCGGCTAAGCCGCTCAAAGAAAAAAAGTATGATTAAAATTACATTTCCGGACGGAAGCGTCCGTGAGTACGAAAGCGGCGTGACGCCGCTGCAAGTAGCTGAGAGTATCAGCAGCCGTTTGGCACAAGATGTCTTGTGCGCAAGTGTGAAAGAGTCGAAAGTCGAAAGTCGAAAGACCGCGGCAGAGCCGCTCAAAGACGAGTGGCGCATTGTAGAACTCAATTATCCGATTACCGAGGATGCAGCAATCAAGTTGCACAAATGGGAGGACGAGGAGGCGAAACACGCCTTCTGGCATACGTCCAGCCACCTGATGGCGGAGGCGTTGCAGGAGTTGTATCCAGGCATTCAGTTCGGCATCGGTCCCGCTATCGAGAACGGGTTCTACTACGACGTGATGCCGCCCGAGGGTGTGGTGATCAACGACACCTGTTTCGCCGCGATTGAGAACAAGATGATGGAGCTGCGCGGCAGGAAAGAGCATCTGGAGAAGCGCATGATCTCCAAAGCCGATGCGCTCAAAGCCTTCGGCGAGAAAGGGCAGAGTTATAAATGCGAGTTGATCAGCGAGTTGGAGGACGGCCATATCAGCACCTATACGCAGGGTGCGTTTACCGACCTGTGCAAGGGTCCGCACCTGCTGAGCACGGAGCCGATCAAGGCAGTCAAAGTGCTGAGTTGCTCGGCAGCCTACTGGCGCGGCGACGAGAAACGGCCTATGATGACCCGTATCTACGGTATCTCGTTCCCGAAGAAAGCGATGCTTGACGAATACCTGGCGCTCCTGGAGGAGGCGAAGAAGCGCGACCACCGCAAGATCGGTAAGGAATTGGAGCTGTTTATGTTCAGCGACATGGTAGGCAAAGGTCTGCCGATCTGGCTGCCGAAAGGAACGGCGCTGCGGTTGCGGTTGGAGGATTTCCTGAAGAAGATCCAGAAACGCTACGGCTACCAGCAGGTGATCACGCCGCATATCGGTTCCAAGCAGCTGTATATGACTTCGGGTCACTGGGACCACTACGGCAAGGACTCGTTCCAGCCGATCACGACGCCGGAGGAAGGCGAGGTGTATATGCTCAAGCCGATGAACTGCCCTCACCACTGCGCGATATACAAGAACAGCCCCAAGAGCTACAAGGATCTGCCGTTCCGCTGCGCGGAGTTCGGTACCGTCTATCGTTATGAGCAGAGCGGCGAGCTGCACGGCTTGACCCGCGTGCGTTCGTTCACACAGGACGACGCGCATATCTTCTGCCGTCCCGACCAGGTGAAGCAGGAGTTCATCCGCGTGATGGAGATCATCAATATCATCTTCAAAGCGCTCAATTTCGAGAACTACGAGGCGCAGATCTCTCTCCGCGACCCCAACAACCACGAGAAATACGTCGGTTCGGACGAGATTTGGGAGCATGCAGAGAACGCTATCCGTGAGGCATGCAAGGAGATGAACCTGCCGGCACGCGAACAGACCGGTGAGGCTGCTTTCTACGGACCGAAACTCGATTTCATGGTGAAAGACGCTCTCGGCCGCCGCTGGCAGTTAGGTACAATCCAGGTGGATTACAACCTGCCGGAGCGGTTCGAACTCGAATACACGGGCGAGGACAACCAGAAACACCGTCCGGTGATGATCCACCGTGCGCCGTTCGGCTCTATGGAGCGTTTCGTAGCCGTCCTCATCGAGCATACGGCGGGTAAGTTCCCGTTGTGGCTGACGCCGGACCAGGCGGTCGTACTGCCGATCTCCGAGAAATCCAACGACTACGCATGGAAAGTGAAAGAGATCCTCGAGCAGCAGGATGTGCGTGTGATCGTCGATGACCGCAACGAGAAACTCGGACGCAAGATCCGCGACAACGAACTGAAACGTATTCCGTACATGCTCATCGTCGGTGAGAAAGAAGCGGAACAAGGACTCGTCTCCGTCCGTCAGCAGGGCGCAGAGGAGAAGGGCTCCATGACCATTCAGGAGTTCGCCGACTTCGTCAATAACACCGTCAAGGAGCAGATGAATGCGTATTAATTGAGAATTGAGAATTGAGAATTGAGAATTGGGCGTTAGTAAAGCGCAGATAAAAGAGGTTCGGTCGCTGCAGATGAAGAAATTCCGCGACGAGCTCGGACTCTTTGTGGCGGAGGGAGACAAATGCGTAGAAGAACTGCGCAAAGGTTTTGAACTGGTCTCCCTCTACCGCGAAGGGGAGAACGCCACGCGTACCGAGATCGAGCAGATGAGCGGTCTGCAGACTCCGCAGGGCACGATAGGAGTGTTCAGGAAGGGACGAAGGGACGATGTACGATGTACGAAGAAGGATTTGATCCTCGCCTTGGACGGAGTGCAGAACCCCGGCAACTTAGGAACGATCATCCGGACCTGCGACTGGTTCGGGGTACACGATATCGTGTGCTCGCACGACACCGCCGACTGCTATAACCCCAAGGTCGTTCAGGCTACAATGGGGGCGCTTGTACGCGTGCGCGTGCAATACACGGATCTGGCGGAATGGCTGAAAGCCGTCAGCAGTCAGCATTCAGATGTCAGAATTTACGGCACGCTTCTGGAAGGAGAAGACATGTACGAAGTCCTCAAAGCCCCCCTCGGTCCCCCCATAAAGGGGGGAAGAAAGGTAGTTATCATGGGCAACGAAGGAAACGGGATCTCGGAGGAGGTACGCGCCATGGTGACCCACCCGATACGGATCCCCTCCTATCCCAAGGACGCCGAGACATCCGAGAGCCTGAATGTTTCTATTGCTACCGCTATCGTTCTGGCGGAGTTCAGGAGAGGGGAAAGGTGAAAGAGAAGTACGAAGGACGGATGTACGATGTACGAAGGAAAGGTGAAAGGTGAAAGGAGATACATAGTATGGATGCTGATGCTGGGATTAGTGCTGGCCTCTTGTAACACGACTAAGTTCGTGCCGGAAGGGCACTATCTGTTGAACAAGGCAAAGGTGAAATGTGTGGACGATAAATCCGTCTCCACCGGAGAGTTGCGCAGTTATCTGCGGCAGAAGCAGAACACAGAGATCTTCGGTTTCTGGAAGTTGCAGCTCCATGTCTATAACACCGCTCCTTCGGACACGACGACGAAAGCCAACAAACGGCTGGCACGGAATGCCCACAAGATGGGCGAAGCACCCGTCATCTACGACGAGGAGCTGACCGCCATCAGTATGCAGCAGCTCCGCCAGCAGATGAACAACATGGGCTATTTCCATGCCGAGGTGGACACGCAGAAAATAATCAAGAACCGCAAGATTGACCTCACCTATCTTATCACAGCCCACAAACCCTATACGATCCGCCATTATACGGTTGATCTGCCGGAGGAGGCGGTGCGGCGCATCGCTCAGGACGAACGGTGCAAGATACAGGAAGGAGAGCAGTTCTCCACCAAGACCCTGGACGAAGAACGCGAACGTATAACGACTGCGTTGCGCAACAGAGGGTATTTCTATTTCGAGAAATCGATGCTGGAGTTCACCGCCGACAGTTCGCTCGCTTCCCATGAGGTAGATCTCCGCATCCATTTTGCGCCGTATGTGACGCAACTGGATTCCGCTGAATTGAAACGCCTCAGGACGCAGTACTCGCTCCGCAAGATATACTATCAGATAGATTACGACCCGAGCCATTTGCCGGACTCGGTGGTGCTGAAACGTGACAGCGACCGGTATGGCAACGAGTACAGTTGGACAGGTCGTCGTTTTCTGAGGAAGAACGCCTTGCGAAACGCCAGCCGCTTGCGAAGCGGCGACAGGTACGCCGAGTGGAGGGTGGAGAGAACCTATGCGCGCATGAATGCCTTGGCTCCGGTCAAATATGTGGACGTCGCTTTCAACCCGGTAGGAGACAGTTTGTTGGATTGCTATGTGACTATCTCCCGCGGCAGGCTGAACTCTTTCGCCGTGGAGGTGGAAGGAACGTATAGCGCAGGTGACTGGGGCGTGGCCGCCGGAGTAAACTATTCGAATAAAAATATCTTCCATGGAGCAGAAGTTCTGACTCTCGGCGGACGCGCTTCGTATGAGTGGCGCGCCAACGGAGGACGGGCTATCGAAGCGAAGGCGGAAGCAGGGCTGTTGTTCGCGTCGAACGTGAAGGTCAATGTGGCGTACAACTACCAGCAGCGGCCGGAGGAGTACACGCGCACGATTGCCAACGCGGGTCTCGGCTATACCATCCCGCGCAGACCCGGGAGCCGTTGGACACACCAGTTCAACCTCATAGACATCAACTATATCTACGTACCTTGGATGTCAGACAGGTTCCGCACGCAGTTTATAGAAAAAGCCTCTGTTCTGAAGGCCAGTTACGAAGACCATTTTATTCTTGACTGGAGCTATACAGGCTCCTATACTACTTATAACCAGCGTTTCCCCAACCGCTCTTATCTGCAGTTCGCTGTACGTGCCGAGACGGCAGGCAACGTCCTGTACGGGCTGGCGAAAGCCGCTTCTCTGCCGCAGAACGAAGCAGGCCAGCATATGCTTTGGAAAATACCTTTTGCCCAGTACGCCAAAGGGGATGTCAACTTCACTTATCATGGCGTTATCACGCCGGCGCACCATCTGGTAGGGCATATCGGCATAGGCGTGGCAGTCCCCTATCTGAATGCTTCTGTCCTGCCTTTCGAGAAACGCTATTTCGGAGGTGGGGCGAATAGTGTACGCGGATGGCAGGCACGCACGCTGGGACCCGGTACCTTCCGCGGAACAGGAAACTCCATGGTGTACGATCTCCAGGTGGGGGATATCAAACTGGATATGAATATCGAATACCGGTTCAAGGTAGTCAGTTTTCTGGAGTTGGCGGCTTTCCTTGACGCAGGTAATATATGGACCATCCGGGATTACGAATCCCAACCCGGAGGAGTCTTCGGTGCAGATTTCTATAAACAGATAGCGTGGAGTTATGGCGTGGGAGTGCGGTTCGACCTCTCGATCTTTATCTTCCGTGTTGATTTCGGTGTCAAGCTGCACGACCCGAGCCGTATTGCAGAGGGCAAGCAGTGGCGTACAGCAGGCAACGGGTTGGGCTGGAAGGATGATATGACATTCCATTTTGCAATAGGATACCCATTTTGATGTACGAAGGACAAATGTACGATGTACGAAGGACAAATGTACGATGTACGAAGGAACGAAGGACGATGTTGAAACCATGTATGATACATAATGTGTTGGAAGCCGGGTGCGACGAAGCGGGACGAGGACCGTTGGCGGGCAGTGTGTTTGCTGCCGCGGTGATTCTGGATCCCGAACGGATAGCGGATGTGCCGGAGTTTGAATGGCTGAACGACTCAAAGCAACTGACCGACAGACAGAGGTCCGTATTGCGACCCGTAATCGAACGCGAAGCGGTGGCCTGGGCGGTGGCGGAAGTGACGGCGGAAGAGATAGACGAACGAAACATTCTGCAATGCTCCATCCTCGGTATGCAGCGTGCTTTGGACCAACTGTCCGTCCGGCCGCAACACATACTGGTGGATGGCAACAAATGGAAACCCTATGTGTCGGAAGGAGAGATATTGGAGATACCGGCAGACACCGTAGTGCATGGCGATGCAACCTACATGTCGATAGCGGCGGCAAGCGTGCTTGCGAAGACCTACCGGGACGACTATATGATGCGGCTCCATGAGAAATACCCCCAGTACGGATGGGATTCCAACAAGGGCTACCCGACGGCAGCGCACTATGCTGCTCTTAAGAAATACGGGCCTACACCTTACCATAGGATGACCTTTAATTTGAAACTAAACGATAATAAATAACTTTTAAACCCAAAGGCTTATGTTGATCTTTAATCAAAACACCCAGTCGCAGGACGGTCAGACTCGTCCGCGTCGTAGAGTAGGCTGCCTTGGCGGCTGCCTGATTTTCTTCGCAGTGTATTTCCTCTGCAGTGCTATCCTCGGATGGATTATGGGAGACATGTTTTCTCCCTCTACCGTCACGCTGCAGGATAAGTCGGTCTATCGGTTGCAACTCAAAGGTACCTTGGTGGAGCAGGCGCAAGAGCAGAATCCTTTTGCCTCTCTGATGGGGTCTGTTCCTTACGGCAACTATGCGCAGCAGGAAACAGTCGGACTGGACGACATCTTGAGTAACATCCGTCTGGCGAAGAACGACGATAAGATTTTAGGTATATGGCTCGACGGAGCCGAACTGAGTGTGCAACCCGCCAACGCCAAAGTGATCCGTGACGCGCTGCTGGATTTCAAACAGAGCGGCAAATGGGTGCTCGCTTCCGCCAAGGACTATAGCCAGATCAACTATTACATCGCTTCCGTAGCCGACCGCATATGCCTCGACCCGACGGGCGCTGTCAACTGGAACGGTCTTGCCGCACAGAGGATGTATTATACCCGTCTGTTAGAGAAAGTGGGCGTGGAGATGCAAATCCTCAAAGTTGGCACGTTCAAGAGTGCGGTGGAGCCGTACTTCCGCACGTCGATGTCTGACGCCGACCGCAAGCAGACGGAGGAATATATGGGCGGTATCTGGGACGAGTTCAAGAGCGCAGTAGGTGCTTCCCGTCATCTGTCTGTAGCAGAGTTGGAAGCCCTTGCCGACCGTTATATGGGCCTGCAGGAAGCAGAAGAGCAGGTGAAAGCCGGCTTGGTGGATACGATCGTCTATACGCAGGACATGGATTCGTTGTTGCGCGTCTATACAGGAACAAAAGACTATAATACCATCACAACCTCCAAACTGGCGCTCGTCAAACGCCCGGACTCCAAAGCAAAAGACAAAGTGGCGGTGGTCTATCTGGAAGGTGAGATTACCGATGAAACAGGTGACGGTATAGTGGGTAAAGACGTGGTGAAGATGTTCAAGAAAATCCGCAAGGACAAAGATGTGAAGGCTCTTGTTCTGCGTGTGAACAGCCCGGGCGGTTCCGCCAACGCGAGCGAGGACATCTGGCACGCCATCCAGAATATCAAAGCAGACAGCATCCCTGTTGTCGTTTCGATGGGTGACTTTGCCGCTTCCGGAGGTTATTATATCTCTTGCGGTGCAGATTACATCTATGCGGAGCCGACGACTCTGACAGGCTCTATTGGTATCTTCGGTACCGTGCCCAATGTGTCCAAACTGCGCGACAAAGTGGGTCTGGACATTGACGGAGTTGCTACTAACAAGCATTCAGACCTGGAAGGCAACATGATCTATAAAGGTATGAATGCCGAGGAACGCCAGCTGATGCAGACCATGGTCGAGCGTGGTTATGACCTGTTCACCTCCCGGTGCGCAGAAGGCCGTCACGTGGAGCAGGATTATATCAAATCCATTGGCGAAGGCCGTGTATGGCTGGGCAACAAAGGCGTGGAGATAGGTATCGTGGACAAGCTCGGCAACATCGACGACGCCATCGCCAAAGCCGTTGAACTCGCCGGGCTGGAGAACTATCGACTGACTTATTATCCGGAGAAAGCCGACCCGTATGAGGAATTGCTGAAGATGCTGGACAACACCACAGAGGAAGAGAAACTGGTGCTCAAAATGCGTGATTTCTGCTCCAAACCGCGTGTAATGGCGCTCATGCCGGAGGTGAAAATACAATAATCAATGCGTAAAGCGCTGTACATATTACTGAGCGGTTTTTATACGGCGGGTGTAGCCTTCCGGCACTTGCTGTTTGAACAGCATATCTTGCCCTCCTTCTCCGTTCCGGTACCTACTATCTGTGTGGGAAATCTGGCAGTAGGAGGAACGGGCAAGACCCCTATGACGGCGTATATCGTACGGCTGTTGCTGGAGCATGGCTACCACCCGGCTGTTCTTTCACGAGGCTACAAGCGGTCAACGCGCGGCTTCGTTATGGCGGATCACTCTTCCACGGTGGAAACTATCGGTGACGAAGCGATGCAGCTTCACCGGGCTTTCCCCGATGTACCGATAGCGGTGTGTGAAAACAGAGTACGGGGCGTGAAACAACTCAAACGGCAACTGGAGCAGTTGGATGTGGTCGTGTTGGACGACGCTATGCAACACCGTGCTATCCGCTGCGGCTTTACGGTGCTGCTTACGTCATACGATAACCTTTATATAGACGATCATATGTTACCGTGGGGAACATTGCGGGACCTGCCCTCAAGGGCGCTCAAAGCCGAAGCTGTCGTGGTAACAAAATGCCCGGATAACATCCGCCCGATAGACATGCGTGTAGTGGACAACAGGCTGCATCTGCCTACTTACCAGCAACTCCATTTTACAGGAATCAGCTATGCCCCGATGGAGCAGGAAGGCACTCCGCTCGTCCTATGCGGGATAGCGCAGCCGCAGTATATGTATGAGTACGTACGCTCGATTTATCCGCAGGCGCAACTCATGGCTTTCCCTGATCATCACCATTATACCGCTGCCGATATAGAGCATATCATGGCTAAGGCGCGGAATTTTGATTTTGTGCTCACTACGGAGAAAGATATTCAGCGCCTCCGTACAACTCCTTTGGTGGAACTGCTGCAAGCGCAGAACAAACGCCTTATAGCGCTGCCTGTCTCGGTGCGTTTCTGTACTCCGAAAGAAAATTTTGACCGACAGATACTCAATTATGTCCATGAAAATGTCCGCAAATAATATCCTGCATCGTTTTGTGCCTCCTTACCGGGGCCAGATGGCGTTGAACATCCTGTTCAATTTGCTGTCCACGATCCTGTCGTTGTTCTCTTTTGCCGCGATAATACCGGTGTTGCGTATTCTCTTCGGACTGACGGAGGTAGATGTGCAATGGGTAGATCTGGGTCAGGTCTATGGCATGCAGGAGACCATTGCAGCGCTGCGGACAAATATGTATTTTCTTCTCAATGAACAGATTGCACTCCACGGAGCCGGCTATGTGCTTTTCCTTCTGGGGCTCTTTCTGGTCGTCATGACGGGGCTCAAATGCTGCGCAGCATGGCTGGCAAACTATTTCATGGTGCCTATACGGACAGGCGTGCTGCGGGACCTGAGGCAACAGTTATACGATAAGATACTCTCTCTGCCAATGGGCTATTTCACGGAGGCGAAGCGCGGGGACGTGATTTCGAGAATGACCAACGATGTGAATGAGGTGGAAGCGTCTATCATGTCCGCTTTGGATATATTGTTCAAGGATCCGATCATGATACTTGTCTATCTTGTCACGCTCTTTGTCATCTCATGGCAACTGACGCTGTTTGTATTGCTGCTGATGCCGCTCTCTGTCTTTTTGATCGGTAGGATAGGAAGGTCCCTTAAACGCTCGTCCAAACAGGGACAGGAGCAGAACGCCGAGATCCTTTCTTCCGTTGACGAGACCTTGTTGGGGTTACGGGTGATCAAGGGCTTCAATGCCCAATACAAACTTCATGTGCGCTTCCTGTCGCTCATCAACGCTACGAGAACTACCTTTAATCGTATCAATCGCCGTTACTATCTGGCGCATCCGCTTTCGGAATTCTTGGGGACGGCGCTCATAGCAATTATCCTATGGTTCGGAGGCTTGCTGATCCTGGGAGACCATGCTACGATAGATGCATCGACGTTTATCTACTATCTGGTGATCTTCTATTCGATCATAAACCCCTCGAAAGACCTCTCCAAAGCTACCTATGGTATCCGTCGCGGAATGGCTTCGTTGGAGCGCATAGACGAGATTCTTGCTACCTCTTCCAATATACATGAGCCAGAGAAACCGCTTCCTGTTTCGTTCTGCCGGTCCATTGCTTTTGAGCACGTGTCTTTTTCTTATGTCCCGGGGCGCGAAGTGCTTTCGGATATCAATCTGGAAGTTCCGAAGGGAAAGATGATAGCCTTGGTGGGGCAGTCCGGGAGTGGTAAAACAACCCTGACGGACCTTGTGCCGCGTTTCTACGATCCCGTTGCAGGTGCCGTCACGATGGACGGTGTGGACATCCGCCGTTTTGCTACGCATGACTTGCGCGCATTGATGGGGATTGTTTGCCAGGAACCGGTGCTGTTCAACGACACGGTCTATAATAATATCACCTTCGGGGTGGATACTTCGCTTCCGGCGCCTGAGGGTATGACATGGCGTCAGGCGGTAGAGAATGCCGCACGCATTGCCAATGCCCATGATTTTATCGCCGATATGCCGGATGGATATGATACGGTCATCGGGGATAGAGGATCGCGTCTCTCCGGTGGGCAGAGACAGAGACTTAGCATCGCGCGGGCGATTTTAAAGAATCCGCCGGTACTCATCCTTGATGAAGCTACCTCTGCTCTTGATTCGGAGTCTGAACGGCTGGTGCAAGAGGCGCTGGAGCACTTGATGAAGGATCGTACGACGCTGGTCGTTGCCCATCGTCTCTCTACGATCCGGCATGCAGATATGATATGCGTCTTGCATGAAGGACGCATCGTCGAGCGGGGCACACATGAACAGCTCTATGCCCTTGGCGGCTATTATACCAAACTCGTTGATATGCAACAGTAAGAAAAAAGCCCGCTGCGCTCAAAGACAAAAGACCGCACCTATGGTGCTCAAAGACAAAAGATGGAGCAATTATCAATCATAAATCATCAATCATCAATGGCAAAACCAAAGGTTTTGCTCGGTATGTCCGGAGGGATAGACTCTACTGTCTCGGCTATGCTTCTGCAGGAGCAGGGTTATGAACTGGTGGGCGTTACTTTCCGTACCTATGACTCAATGAAGGACTCCTGTCTGGCCAAGGAGAAAGGATGCTGTACAATCGAATCAATTATGGAGGCGAAACGGAATGCGGAACGCATGGGGTTCGAGCACCATATTGTGGATTTCCGGGAGTCTTTCAAGCAATGTGTGATTAGTAATTTTATCGACGAATATATGTCGGGTCGCACACCGAACCCATGCGTGTTGTGCAACTTTACCATCAAATGGGGTGAGATGCTCCGTCTGGCGGATGAAATGGGTTGCGATTGTATCGCAACGGGGCATTACGCCCGGATAGCAGAACGCGACGGACATCTCTATCTTACGGCTGCTGCTGACACCCATAAGGACCAGACCTATTTCCTCTGGATGCTGACGGAAGAGCAGTTGCGCCGCACCCTCTTCCCGTTAGGCGGACTGACCAAGGACAGGGTGCGTGAGATAGCGCGATCGCATGGATATGAATCACTCGCTACCAAACGGGAGAGCCAGGAGATATGTTTTGTACCCGATGACGACTACCGCTCTTTCCTGCGCGCGAACGTGCCCGATTATAATGAACGCGTGCGCGCAGGCGAGTATATAGACAGGGATGGAAAAGTATTAGGCTCCCATTCGGGGTTCGTCAACTATACTATTGGCCAGCGGAAAGGACTTGGTATCGCTCTCGGTCATCCCGCCTATGTCACACACATCGACGCAGAGACCAACCGCGTAACGCTCGGTACGAACGATGAAATGTACGCTTCGTCGCTCCGTTTCCGCCTTGTCACGCCCTTGCGCCCTTTCAGAAAAGACCTGCCTCTTGTCGCGAAGATACGCTATCGAACGACGCCGGTCGAAGTGGTCATACAAACAGAAACCCCTCCCTTGTGGGGAGGGGCTGAGGGAGAAGTCTTGTCCTTGACTTTCAGCGAGCCTGTCTGGGGCGTTACACCGGGTCAGTCTGTCGTCTTCTACCAGGATAGCCTTGTTATCGGCGGCGGAATTATTCAATAGAGTACAGACCGTTCGCTTTGCTTACTGACAGAGTACAGATCGCAGGCTATGCCTGCTGACAGGCCTATTATGTATTCGCTAATAGTAATTCGGTCTTTATTCTGTCAGCGAAGCGGTCCGTATTCTGTCAGCGTAGCGGTCTTATTTCCCGAAATAGCGTTTGAACAGCCCTTCGAATCCTTTCCCG
>OCTX011127087.1_pt1 | contig 16376 bp, 17 predicted proteins | sample 1539691 | NCBI WGS metagenome assembly OCTX01 (sample SAMN02144231, study PRJEB22623) | gut metagenome | biome: sheep rumen | host: Ovis aries | place: New Zealand | reverse complement strand
ATGAATGACCACATCCATCTTACCGTCTTCTTTCATCGGTGAATGGAAAGTATGCATGGTCAAAAGCGAGGTATCCACACAAGGTACGAGCATTCCATTTAAATGTTTCTGCCATAAGGCATCGGCATTGGAAAGCTTTCCTCGATGAATCGGAAGACTTCTGGAAAAATAGCCGACCACCGTTGCCTTTCCTTTGACCACAACATCCAATCTTGCCAGGCCGCCTACCGCATAGCTTTGATCTTCAAAGATCTGCGACACTAAAGGACGAATCGGTTTAACCGGTATCACGGTTTTTAAGTCTTTTGGCTGTAATATGGTCAAAATACTGTGTTTATTTTCAATGCCCGGCGAATCATAGATCGTATAATCTTCCTGTACTAGTGGAACCAGATCCAGTGTCGTTCCCGGATTTCTTGAAATCGTTAGATCTTTCGAAGCCATCAAACGATTTAAGATGGTTGATTTTCCGGCATTGGCCACACCCATAAAAATTACATTTTTTCCACATCTGTACTTTTGAATGGCTGTTACGATACGAGAAAGATTTCGTGTACTTTCCTCATCATGTTTTAAAAGATAACCACAGATCAGTATCTCCTTGACCTGAATGCTTTCTTCTTTCAAACGCTCCTGTACAAAAGCCAGGATTTTTTCATCGCTGAGCGTACTAGGAAGTACATCTCTTTTGGTCAAGATCATGATAATATCCTTGCCGGGAAGCTTTTGATTTAATCGAGAGATCATACTGGCTTCAAAGGTAAACAAATCCACGATCCAGAAAACCGTTCCCTCGATCTTATTGATCTTTTCCAAGGTCTGATTGGATTCGATTCCCTGCTGCATGTTGATCGTAACTTCTCCATAATGGCGAATCTTATAACAACGTTGACAAAAATTGGCGTCTAATGTCGGAACATAGCCCAACCCGTTTGGATCCTCATTCTGCAGTGCTACACCGCATCCTTTACAGTATTTAGCCATCAAATCCTCCTTTCCGGAAACCACTTTTTTCTAAATGCTTAAAAACTAAATTTTCAAATTTTCGTGTAAATTTGGTTGAAGATCGATCGATTTTAGAGATTGGCGCTGTCAAGATCGTATAGATTCCGGCCAAATGGCCGCCTAACATATCGGTAAACAGCTGATCGCCTAAAATCGCGACTTCTTTTTTGGTATAGCCATGTGCCTTAATGACCTTCCAGAATTTAAAAGGCAGCGGCTTTAAAGACAAATAATAGACTTGTGAAACATGAAGATCCCTGGCAAAGCGAAACGCTCTTTTTTTAGAAGCATTGGAATACAATGCGACTTCAATGCCATGTGCCTTGATGCGATCGATAAACGCCACCACTTTGGCATTCGGCACTGCTTCATTATAGGCCATCAGCGTATTATCAATATCGCATAGCAACAATCGGATCCCTGCTCTTTTCAATCGATCTATATCCATTGCCTGAAAGCTGGAAATATAGTAATCCGGTTTAAATAATGACATAGTGCCTCCTTTTTTTCTTACCTATTTTATAGTGGTTTCGCAAAAGATTCAATCATCTTTTCCGCACATTTGATCCCATCAATGGCACTGGTCATGATTCCTCCGGCATAGCCCGATCCTTCTCCGCAGGGATAGATACCTTGAATATTAGACTGCAAAGAGGCATCCCTGACAAGTCTTACACTGGAGCTGCTTCTGGATTCGACAGCACTTAAAACGGCATCCTGCAGGCTGAAGCCCGGCATTCTTTTTTCAAAATATAATAATCCCTCATGTAAGGCGGCATTGACGGCCGGACTAAACAACTGATTCAGATCCACAAAAGTCGTCTTTCTTTGATAGGTCGGAAGCACGTTTCCAAAACCGGTGGAAATTCGATTGGCCAGATAATCCTTGCTGAGCTGCACACAGGCTCGATAGTCTTTGGCCATCGCAAAGGCTTTTTTCTCTAATTGTTCCTGATACTCCAGACCGGCAAACAAATGCGTTCCATAATCGGATGCATTGACTTGAACCAACAATGCACTGTTGGCATTTTCACCACTTCGATCGGCATAGCTCATGCCATTGATCACCAACTGTCCGATCGATGAAGAACTTGGGATCACGTAACCGCCCGGACACATACAGAAGGAATAAACACCTTTTTGATTTTGTGCCGTCATGGAAAGCTGATAACGGGCCGGTCGAAAACGATCGTCTTTGGCCATTTCACGTAAGATAGACTGATCGATAAAGGATTGTTTATGCTCGATACGCACACCAACGGCAAACGGTTTATTTTCAATAAGCATTCCTCTTTTGGCACACATGCGTACTGTATCTGTGGCACTATGGCCTATACATAAGATCAGCTGTTCACAGAGAATTCTTCCTTTTGATGTTTCTATCGCATGCAGTTTTCCATCTTCTACGATCAAATCTTGTAAAGCAGTATCATAATAGAAAGTACCACCCAAAGTTTCGATCGTCTCTTGCAGCTTCTTTAATACTGGTACGAAACCATCAGTTCCTATATGTGGATGCGCATCGATCAAAATATCCGGATCAGCCCCCATTTCAACCAGCTCTTCCAGCACCTTTCTAGCTCTGGCATCTTTTGACCTTGTTGTCAGTTTTCCGTCACTAAAGGCTCCGGCGCCTCCCTGACCAAACTGTACATTGCACTCCGGATCAAGATCATCGCCATTCCAAAATGCCTGTACGACTTTTTGCCTGCGATCGATCTGACTGCCTCGTTCCAACACGATTGGCTTATAGCCTTGTCTTGCCAACAGTAAAGCCGCAAACATTCCGGATGGACCAAAGCCGACCACTACGGGACGATGTTTTAAAGGCATGGTTCCACAAGGGACATTGACATACGTTTCATCCGGTGTCACACTGACATCCCTCAGCTTTAAAAAGCGCTCTTCTTTTCGCACACAGGCATCGACAATATACGAAAAAAGGATCTTTTGATGGCGAGCATCGATGCTTCTTCGATGAATCTGCCACGATAAAAGATCTTTTTTTGAAATATGAAGTTTTTTTAAGATCTGTGTCTCAATCTCATTTTCATTAAGACACTTGATTTGAGTAATTCGTATCATACTAAATGCTCTAACAGCGGCACCCTTTCTTTATATCGGATCACTAAAGTCGCAAAGATTTGCGAGCAGGCAATCGTCAGAAAATAGACAACGATATGTGCATTTGGTAAAAGCGACAACAACGGCTGGGCAAATAAAATATGCACCGTATAGATCAATAAGGAATCTTCCCGCAAGCTTCGATACGATGGCTTATAGGCGATCTTGGATGTCAACAGGCAATTTCCCAAAAAGAAGGTAGCCGGGATCAAGCTTAAATACATGCAGGCCAAATCATGCATCATGCCGGTCAGGATATACAGGGTCACTTCGATCACCAACAACGCAAAGCTGATCACAAATGCCAACTGTGCCACACGACATGGAATTCGTCTTGTCTTGGCCAACAACATTCCGATGCCGATAAAGATCGGTGCAAAGAAGAAGCCGTTTCTTGCGGTTGTCATGGTCTTTGTGAAAAAACTGAATAAAAAACTGATAAACGGAATCTGTTCCCACAAAGGCGCATAGATATTTAAAAGATAGCCGATTCCATACAACAATAACGCAATCTTCAAGGTAAACAACATGCCCTTTTTATGATACAGGTAATACACGATCAACGTTCCTGTTATCAAAGCCGGTAAAAACCATAAATGATAATACGAACCGTTTAAAAGAAAATCACGTAAATACGAAAAGATTCCCATCCAGCCTGATTGCGCCTGTACATAATTGTAGATCGTATAAGGCAAATAGATTGCGGTCCAGATCAAATAAATTTTTAATAAGCGAAACAAATACTTTTTTAAAACATCCTTATCTTCTTCCTCATTACGAATCTTGCGAAATAGAAAATATCCACTGATCATAAAGAAGAAAGGAACGGCCAGACGACAGATCGTCTGAATAAAATACGTATTCAACATTTCATTGATATCAATGAAAGGAAACGTATGGATACATACAACTAATAAAGCACTGACATACTTTGCGATATCAACAGCAGCGTACTGCTTCTTCACCATTTTATTTTTCTCTCCTTCTTAATCGGGGAACTCTTCCAGCAATATCTGACAAAGTTTCATTGTTGATAGAATGCGATTTTCTTGAAATCTCATCAATCGTAACTCGATGATCACCTTGCCTACCCACAAGTACGACAACATCCCCCTCTTTCACGTCATCGACCTGTGTCACATCGACCATGCACTGATCCATGCATATATTACCGATAATCGGACATTTCTGTCCATGAATCAAAACTTCTAAACCACAATTCGATACTAAACGATGCAGTCCATCGGCATAGCCGACAGAAACCGTCGCAACCTTCGTTGGTTTCGTGGCGATAAAATGTCGCCCATAGCTGACACTCTGCCCTTTTTGGATCCACTTGACCAAACTGACATTGGCATACCAGCTAAGAATCGGAATAAAATCCGGTTTAGAGGCAATCGGAATCGCATCATCACTTGTAACGCCCATATATAATAACCCCGGACGACAATAATCCATCTTTAGGTCCCCATAATTCAATATCCCATAGCTATTCTGGATATGACGGATTCCCGGATCGATTCCTTCTTTTCTTAAATTGCTGCACACTTCTTCAAACAGTTCGATCTGTTTCTTGGTAAAAGCGGCACTTTCCTGTCCCAGATCATCACTGACCGGAAAATGCGAGAAAATTCCTTCGACTATAAGGTGCTCCATTCGATATTCGGCAAGAATCTGATCCATATTCTTTTCCTGTACCTGATAAATCACACCCGTTCGACACATACCGGTATCCACCTTACAATGACAGCGGATCTTTGTGCCGGCCTCTTTGGCATAGGCATCCAGCTTTTGTGCATAGTCATACGATACTAACGATTGAATGATGTTTTCTTCTATGAGGTAATGAAAATGCTCCGGCGGTGTATAGCCAAGGATCAGAATCGAATCCTGAATCCCGTTTTGACGTAAATGAAGCGCTTCATCTACACTGCTTACCCCGAAAAAATCAACACCGACCTTTTGTAGAGCCTTAGCACATTCCACATCACCATGTCCATACGCATTGGCTTTGACGATGCCCATGATCTTTGTATCGCCCACAAGTTTTTGAATTTCTTCGACATTGTGTGCGATCGCATCATAATCAATTTCTGTCCAGCACCGGCTGTAGCTTTCTAACATACGCCGACCTTCCTTTGCATGGCCAGTTCAATCAAACGATCGATCAGATCCGGAAATGCAAGCCCGGCTTCTTTCATCATGGAAGGATAACGACTGGTTGCCGTAAAGCCCGGAATCGTATTCAATTCGTTTAAGATGACTTCACCTTCGGTTGTCAAAAACATATCGACACGAGCCAGACCGGTACAATTCATCGCACGATAGGTACGATACGCAAGCGCCTGGGCTTCTTTAAACTGCTTTTCATCGATCCTTGCCGGACAGATGATATCAGCGCCTTTATCTTCGTACTTACCTTCAAAATCAAAGATGCTTCCGGCAATCTGTATCTCATCGACACTGCCGCAAAAAACCGTTTCATTTCCCATAACAGCACAACCGATTTCAAAGCCTTCAATAGCTTTTTCCACCAGGATCTTTCCTCTGCCGTCATAGTAAAACGCATCCTTACAAGCATCTTCAAAATCTTCTTTTTTCTCTACTTTATGCACACCGTAGCTGCTTCCCGCATTACATGGTTTGATGATCCAAGGTAATGGAATCTTTGCTTCGATTTCTTCAAAGCTGGGATTATCGCCCCATTTTTTCAAACAGACATAGTCTGCACAAGGAATGTTGGCTTCCTTACACAAAATGTGCATGATTTCTTTATCCATGCTGATAGCTGAGCTCATCACATCGCAGCCAACATAATGAATGTTCATCAGCTCCAGCAAGCCCTGCATACAGCCATCTTCTCCGTTTTTTCCATGCAGGATTGGAAAGGCTACATCGATATCTATTTTCTGCTCCGGCTTTTCCAGGCTGATCACACCCTTATGGATAAAAGCACAAGGTGTACAGGAACCTTCCTTTTTCCATGTATCATGTTCTATATCTTCAATGCTTCCATCATATAAATAAAAGATTCCATTGGGATCGATCCCAATCAAAATCAAATTATAGTTCTCCTGACGAATCTGACGCAAAAAAGAACCTGCCGAATGTAAAGAAACAGAATATTCCGAACTCTGTCCTCCAAATAAAACCGCAAGATTTAATTTATTCATTTCTATTCCCCTTTCAAGGCACTGACAACCTCGTCCATAGCCATGGCTCTTGAGCCCTTGATTAAAATTGCACAATCTTGATCTTTATATTTCCGCAATGCTTCTATCATTTCTTCCTTGGTTTCAAACCAGGCTTTTTCTTTGCCCTGGAAGCCTTCTACCGTAAATTTCGTTAACGGCCCATATCCATACAGCACATCCACATTCTTGATCGAGGCATATTCACCAATTTGCAGATGGAGATCTTTTCCGGTCGGTCCTAAATCCAGCATATCCGCCAGACAGGCAATGCGAAAAGACACCGGCAGACTCTCCAGTGCATCGATTGCGGCTTTGGCACTCTCCGGATTGGATTTATACGAATCATCCAGGATCATGTAGCCATTGGCCTTAACTAACTGCATACGCATCTTTGTCATCGTTAAATGTTGAAGACCATATAAGATTGACTCTTGTTTCAAACCACAATACAATCCAATATAAATACACGGTAACGCATTGGAAGCCTGAATCGCACCTAACGAATGAAGAATCACTTTCTGATCCAAACAGGAGCAGGTAAATTCAATGTGATCTTCCTTAGTTACAATATCTGATGTCAGGATCACATCACCGCCACATCCAAAAGAAACGATTTTCTTGGAAGGATCGATCTGCATTTCCTGTAAGCATTCATCGATTTCCGGGCTTGTTTTATCATACAAAAACAAACCGTTTGGCTTTAAATTTTCCAGAATTTCCAGTTTTGCCTGGGCAATTTGTTTCTTCCCGCCCAGATTTTCCATATGAGCACTGCCGATCGTCGTGATCACGGAAATATCCGGTGGAGCAATCGTGCATAAAAACTCGATTTCTCCTTTATTTTCCATACCCATTTCCAAAATGGCCACTTCAATATCCGCATCAAAATCCAGAATCGTTAAAGGCAGACCGATCTCATTGTTTCGATTTCCCTGAGTCTTCTGTGTTTTCGTCTCCTGCGAAAAAATAGAATACAACATATCTTTACAACTTGTCTTCCCGTTTGATCCGGTCACGGCAATCACCTTACACGATAAAGACTGTAAATAGGCTTTGGCCAATTGTTGTAAAGCCTGTGTTGTATCTTCTACCAGAACCAATGCCATATCTTCCGGATATGGCTTATGATCCTTTTGCCATAGACTGGCTTTGCATCCAGCCTTGCGAACACTATCCACAAAGCTATGACCATCAACTCTTTGCCCTAATATTGGAATATAAAGACTCTCCGGTCGTACTTCTCTTGAATCTATACAAACACCATGGATCCTAAGATCATCCTCATCCTGGATACAAGGTGCATTTAAATACGCTGCAACTTCCTGAATGGTTTTGTTTATCATACAAATATGACCCCCATTTGAAGTTTATTATAGCATATTCCAAACCGTCTTTGAGGACAGATTTGGTCCGTCTTTACTTTTTTTAAACAAATTCTCTATTTTTCATTTTTTTATGGTCTTTCGTCTTTAAAATCACCTCGTTTTTGTATGATTCTCCCCACTTAAATACCATTTTGGACTAATTTCACATATTTTTCCATAATAATCCCACATTTTTTGTTTTTACCTATGCTATACTTTATGCAAGCAAGGAATAGAAGACCTTGCCGGTATGAAATCGTTTTGATATTCATACTAATTTTCTATCCCCTTAATTTTTTTGAAAAGTCAGGCACCCCCTTAGCCTGACTTTTCACTTTTTTTAGCGTATAATAAGAACAAATACAAGGAGGTCTTATTATGTGTATTTTCTGCTCTATCGCCAAAAAAGAAATTCCCAGCCATACCATTTATGAAGATGATCAGGTTCTGGCATTTCTTGATATTAACCCTACGGCCGTTGGCCATACACTAGTGATCCCTAAAGAACACTGCGATTCTTTCCTGGATTGTCCACCGGCTTTACGCGATCACGTGTTTGAAGTAGCTCAACAATTAGCTAAGAAACTGGAAACCGCTTTACACTGTGATGGAATTCATCTTCTTTCCAATATGTATGAAGCAGCCGGACAAAGCGTTCATCATTTTCATGTACACCTGATCCCTCGCTACAAAGACGATCAGGAAATCGTTGCTTTCCATGAAACACCCAACATAGATTTTGAAGACTTAAAGGAGAAGCTCCAATAACATGCAGGATTGGTCAATGCGGATGATCCTTGTCTTTGTCATACTCGCTCTTTTATACATCATCTTTTCCAGTATGTATCGAAAAGTTCATCAGGAAAGATTATTAAAAGAGCTGCAGTCTTTAGACTTTGAAGCATTTGACAAAGACATTCGATCCACTTTCACCAAATTATTCTTTCCTTTATATATGGTTGAGTTTATGAAGCTGAATCGCTATATCATGGCCGATGATACAGCCATGATCAAAGAACAGTTTCAAAAACTGATCCGAATCGCCCGCAATAAAAAACAGCGATACGAAATCATCTCCATGGCCTTTGAACATTATGTCTATGAAGAAGATAAGGGACAATCCAAAAATCTTTTAGATACGATTGATCAGGGAGAAAACCAGGGATTAAAGGACCATGCACATATGTTGTATGATATTTTAATCGATCACAAATCCAATCATATTTCTATCATGGAAGAACAGTTTCCACAGTGTACCGCCCAAGAAAAAGCCATTGTCGGCTATTTATTGGCCAAACAATATCGCTCCCTCAACAATATAAAAAAAGCAGAATATTATGAAGAATTTGTAAAAAAGGAATCCGCTTAGGGATTCCTTTATTCATTCATGATGGATGGTGCGGTATATGTTCTGCTTTTGTATTCGGCATCCAGATCATATAATGCCTTCGCATCGTTTCCAAACAATTCAAATTTGGTGATCATATCACTGGCATTCTTTTCTTCTTCCCCCTGCTCGGAGACAAACCAGTCTAAGAATTTCATCGTTCTAAAATCCTTATCCTGATAAGCGGCATCATATAAGGTATGAATCAAGCCGGTCACATAACGCTCATGATTTAATGATTCCACCAGAGGTGTCTTAAAATCCTGAATTTTGATATTTGGTTTATCAATGGCCTCTAACACAACCGAACAGTCATTATCCTGCAGATACTGCATCATGATCTGGGCATGAGCCACTTCTTCCTGTACCTGAACATTGTACCAGTTGGCAAAGCCATCCAGTCCTTTTTCTTTATAGTAATTGGCAAAATCTAAATATAGATACGCCGAATACAATTCTTTATTCACCTGTGTATTCAACAAACCCGAAACTTTTTCACTTAACATGTTCTTCATCCTCTCTATTCCATACAATCCGGTGCATTGGCATACAGCCAGACATTTAAATCTGCCTCGGTTTCCTCATCGGTCTGTCCCTGGATCATAAACGGTTCACAAATTGTTGCCGACGGACATAAAGTATGCAGATCCTTCTCCATATTTTCAATACCGGCTCCACCATGAGAAAGAAATGGCAAGACTTTCTTATTTGCGAAATCATGTTCCTTCAAAAATGTACGTAAAGGCAAAGCCAAGATTCCTGACCAGTTTGGCGTTCCTACAAAGATCGTATCATAGAATGAAATATCCACCGATACTGGTTTGTATGCAGGATCTACCCCTTTTTGCACCTGTGCATTTACAGTTTTAACTAAACTCGCATAATCTTCAGGATAAGGTTCTAACGCTTCAATACGGCAAACATCGGCATCAACAGCATTTAAGATCAAGTCTTTTAAATGCGCTACACTGCTTCCTTGCGAATAATACACAATCAATGCTTTTTTACTCATGGTAACCTTCTTTCTTTTCTATACCTATCAGGTAGGGTGAATCTTCTTTATTCAACTGTTTATATTGTACCACTGTATATAAGGAAGCGCTTAAACTTTGCACATATTTTTCAATGCATTTTGCCTCTTCTTTTCCGGATGGATGTGGATATAAAACCAAAGCCATACGACCTTTTCGCTTTAATAATTTCAAGCCTTTTTGAATAGCCATAACACTTGTATCGGCTTGTGTACAAATGGATGGATCCTCTTGAGGACAATAACCAAAATTAAAGATCATCGCATCAATAGGTTCAAAGACCAGCGTATCCATCGTTTCATGACCCTGACAAAAGGCTTGTACTTTAGGATCCCCTAATTTTTTCATCGTGTTTTGAAGAATGTTTTCCTGAATCTCAAAGGCAAAAACTTTCTGTACACCTTCCGATAAGAAGAACGCAGTATCTTTACCATGCCCTAAGGTGGCATCCACACAAGCGGCATGACGATGTAAGGCTGGCTTTAAAAACAAATGACTTTCATCGACCATAGAACGCATATTTGGCTAGTTCCTCCTTGTAGAGAAGATAATCTTCCTGTTGGCAACAAACAAAGACCACGTTGATCTTTTGAGCATCAGGATATTCATGCATCAGCTGATAGATCGTATTGACTGCGATCGAACAAGCTTCCTGATGCGGATAACCATAAATACCGGTGGCAATACAGGGAAACGCAATGGAAACAGAATCTAAATGATGTGATCGCATATAATCAAAAGCTAATACCATTGAGTTCCAGTAACACACCTTTAGACTGTATGCCGCATTTGAATCCTGATGATAGATCGGACCAACGGTATGAATAATAGCTTTACTGGGAAGATCATAAGCCTCTGTCATAACGGCATCACCGGTTTGACAATACCCTATCTTTTGACAAGCAGTTTCTAATTGATGACCGGCCTTTTTAAAGATAGCGCCACATACACCTGAACCTGGAAGCAGATGATTGTTGGCGGCATTAACAATAATGTCAAAATCAAGCCCTGTAATATCGCCCTTTAACGTTGTGATCATTCTGGATCCTCCCTTCCTTCGATGATCGTATCCATTCGTTTTGTGATCTTAGAAGCACTTACCGATATAGAATGGAACTGCTGTACCAGGCTTTCCAAAGACTGCTTTGCCTTTTGAGATCGTTGTTCCAAACGATGGGCATCCTGCTGCAAAGCCAGGATGTTTTTCTCGATCTCTTCGATATGTGCACTGCGATAAAAATCTCTGGTGCTTGCCAAAAGGGTAAAGATCACCCCTACCAGCGTTGTTGGAGAAGTCATTAACACATGCCTTTCCAAAGCGTAATTCAACGTGTCTGTACACTTACCGCATACAAACTGATAAATAGATTCACTGGGAATAAATAAGATGGCCTGATCCACGGTTTGTTCATTGATATATTTCGATGCGATGTCATCGATATGTTTTTTCATATTCATCTTAAAAAGACGAATAAACTCCTGCTGGTTCTTTCCTTCTTCGATTCGCAGATAGTTTTCCATAGGAAACTTAGAATCGATACACAATACTTTATCCGTTCCGGCTACCCGCAAGATCGCATCCGCCACTTTTCCATTCTTTAATCCATACTGCATAGAAAAGATTTCCGGATTTTGCCCTGCATAAATCTCCAGTAAAGACTGCAGCTGATATTCACCCCAGTTTCCGCGCATTTTCGTATTGGTCATGACTTTGTTCATGCTTGATAGATCTGTCTGCATCTTTTGAATGGATTGGGCTCCTAATGCGTTTTCTTTGCGCAAGATCTGGATTTGCCCATTTAAATTTTGAAAGGTTTCCCGCATCTGTTTTTGATACAGCTCTTCCCTGGTCTGTTGATCCTGCTGATGTACTTTTGTCATCAAGATACGATCATTCTGTTTTCTGGATTGTGCATAGACTAAACCAATCAAGATCAACACACAAACGATCAATATCGCCAACAAGATCAATATCAACATTTCCATTTATATCACCCGCCATCTTTGTATCATTTCAATCAAATGTTCTCTTGTATTCTGTTCTGGATCATAAAATACCAAATCCAAACACCTTTGAAGAACCTTTCGAACATCCTTTCCTGTAAAAGACGTATGCGTCAACACATCTTTTCCATTGATCTCTAGATCGTGAAAACTCATTGGTCGATCCTTGTTCTTTTCATAAAAATCTATAAAATCTAAAACACTTTGTACGCTTTGTTGGCCTTTTAAAGAATGCGCCTTTAAATCACAAATACGAATCGTAAAAAGCTTCTGCATCCAGGCATCATCAAACCCCATTTGAATGCGAAAATGATAAATGGTTCGTAGCCGAAGCGGCAGCTTTTCATCATGATGTTTGACAAGCGAACAAATCAGCTTGCGTTGATATGTGCTTAATTTTAAAGCCTTACAAATTCTATCAGCGATTTTGGCACTTTCTAAAGGATGACCATAAAAATGATCGATTCCATCCTTTGTAGTTTTTGTCGCCGGTTTGCCTAAATCATGAAATAAAAGTGCAAGAGCTAAGGTTTCATCAAAGGGGGTCAGAAACGTTATCGCACGTAAAGAATGATGGAGCACGTTTGTATCGTGCCATGGACTATTTTGTGCACAGCTCTTACACAGCTCTAATTCTGGCATCCATTTTGACAATAATTGTGTCATATTCTCAATTTCATACGGATTATATCGCAAAATTTCTTTTAATTCTTTATCAATTCGCTCTACGGCAATCCATTGAATCAGCTTGCTGTTTTGATGCAAGGCTTCCTGTGTCGTTTTATCCATCGTAAAGCCCAGCTTAGCACAAAAGCGATGTGCGCGGATCATGCGCAGGGCATCTTCCTGAAATCGTTGGTTCGCATCTCCGACACAACGAACGATCTTTAAAGAAAGATCTTTTTTTCCACCAAAAGGATCGATCAATCCAGTATTTGGATGATAAGCCATCGCATTGATCGTGAAATCTCTTCGTCTTAAATCTTCGATAATGGAAGATACAAACTCTACACGATCCGGATGACGATGATCTTTATAGGTCGTTTCACTTCGAAAGGTGGTGATTTCTACCGGCTGCGGTATCAAGACCGTGATCGTACCATGTTTGATTCCTGTTGGGATCGCATGCGCAAATAAGCTTTGTACCACACTCGGCAAAGCACTGGTACAAACATCATAATCGGCGCAATCTCTTTTCAACAAGGAATCACGCACACAACCACCCACGACATAGGCTTCATAACCGGCCTGATTCAAAGTCTTCAAAATTTCAAGAATATTTTCCGGAAGTACCATCACAAACCTCTTTTCCTTCTTATTTTATACGATATTTCCCCACAAAAAAAGAGCCTTCCGGCCCATCAGATATGGTCGGGATGACAGGATTTGAACCTGCGACCCCTTGCACCCCATGCAAGTGCACTACCAAGCTGTGCTACATCCCGCTATGTTCATTCTACTCCATTTGCATAGGAAACAAAAGAATAAACCTTATTTTTCAATATGTTTTCTAGTTTTTATAAATTGCGTTTTTACTGTACTTGTTATTGTATTGCCTTTTCCTGTATTTTAAAATTGAAGTAAGGAGGCGGTAGTGATGAAAATAAAAATTCCTGAAAATTTTATGTTGGGGACAAGCTCCAGTGCCTGGAAGATTGAAGGAACGGCCGGTAAAGAGGCTGGACAGGAAAGCTGGGCTGAATTGCGATCCTTCGCGGTGGTATGATCAAATTGGTCCCCAAAAAGCCAGTGACTTTTATCACCGATACAAAGAAGATATTGCCGGTACAGCCATGGACAAACCCTCGCGCAAACAAAGATGCAGCTACCCATAAAACTTCATCCATCTTTACAGCATCATACATATACATCCTTCAAAGCTCTTACAAAGAAATCTTCTTGTCCAAAATTTCCGGATTCCAAGAAAAAGACAGGTTTCTTTTCATAGACCGGTACTAAAGCCGGTACTCCCGGGGCCATAGAGCTTTCCACTCTAAAAGTAGTCATTCCTAAAACCTGCAATACCGCACCGGAACTTTCACCACCACCAATCACCAGTCGATCAACATGATGATGGATACAAAATCGGACTTTCTGTCACCATGAAAAACGGCAGTGATGCGATCAAGGCAGTTGCCATGTATCAAACCGACTATGACAATAACGAAGATGGAGTTGCCCATTTTATTGAAGATCGTATATTAAAAACGGATGACTAAGCATCCGTTTTTAAATAAATCGGTGTGTTTTTCTCCATGATTTCCTGTGAAAGCTTCATGCTGGCAAACATAAATTCAAACTGTTTTCCATGGCTGCAGCGAGCACAATAATGCGCCATTTCCTGCAAGTATCGTGGATCTTCCTCTTCTAAATCCACAATGATAAACCAGTGTGTTGGTTTATCTACCATGATTCGTTCCTTAAAATAGATCGAACGTACGTTCGCATGTTCTTTTCCGTATTTGATCAAAATCTCTTTTAGATCATCCACATTTTTTGGTGTACGCAAGGAAACCTTCTCTCCTTTTAAGATTTGTGTTTCCTTTAAACCGGTATGACGAGGATGATCTTTTAATCCCAACAAGAACGGTGTTTGAAACGGTGTGTTGATACCATAAGGATCGACTACGATACCGGCAATATCCTTTTGTGCCATTTCCACGATGGGAATATACTGGTCAAATGTCAACAACAACATCTTACCGTTTTTAGAGCCGGCCCATTTTTCACTTTCTTCTTTGGAAGTAAAGAAAGGAAAAAAGCGCTGTTTATCCGTTGTTTGAATGATCAAGATACTAAAATGTGTATCCGGTGGAAATGTCATATTTCCATGGTCATCCAGCTGTGGACTCTTATCCCAGGTAGCCGGCACAAACAACTGTGTTGTGATTAAAAGCTCCAGTACCTTATTTCGATTCTGCGGTGTGTCCGTTTCCCGCAGATTTTTTAATGCTTCCTGCATTTCCCGATTCACAAAATTCATCATTTTACTCCCCACTTACTGCACATTCTTTAAAATAAATGCTTGGACTCTTTATTTGATGATAGCTCCAGTCCAGATCGCTGCCCACTTCTTCTACTTTTTTCATCAGATCCATGAAATTACCGGCAACCGTGATCAAGGTTACGCTGCGATCTCTTTTTCCATCTTTGACAAGATAGCCCGATGCCTGCAAAGAAAAGTTGGTCGTCACAAAGTCAATTCCCGCATGTAATCCCTGCAGATCGGTAATGACCAGGCCATCCTTCATCGTTTCTTCCAGCTGTTGCAACGATTTTTCTCCCGGTACGATACAACAGTTCATCGGTGATACCCCTATCGTTGAGGCATAGCCGGATTTAAAACCATTTCCGGTACTTTCCGTCTGCATACAGCTTGCCGATTTTGTCGAATGTAAAGCCTGTACAAATACACCGTCTTTGACTAAGACTTTCTTTCTGGTTGGGCAGCCTTCATCATCAAAATTGGCAATGGTCAAAGCTTCGACATTACGTGGATCATCTTCAATCGTGATTTTCTCAGAAAAGATCTTTTCATTCCATTTATCCTTTAAACAAGAGATTCCTTTATACAAAAGTTCTCCATTCCATAAACCGGTAAAAGCCGAAAACAACGAAGTCATCGCTTCGGTTTCAAAAATCACCGGTAAGGTCTGACTTGGCATTGAAGACGCATTCAACTTTTCGATGGCTTTATCACAAACTTTTTTCACAAACGCATCCAGATCCAGCGTCGATAGATCTTCGACTACTTCCACTTCATAATTGACCTGCACATCGTTATTTTCGCCGGCTACGACATAGGCCATGATAATCTGCATACGCTCTTCATCTTCCACATCCAATCCCAGCGAATTGGTAATCATACGCTTTCCGCAAGCTTCCTGATATCCTAGTTCATTGACCTGCAGAATGCGTGGATCATAAGCTTTCAATTTACTTTCCAGTTGTTTTAGTACTTCTTTGACCTGTTCAACATCCGGAACGCCCCACTTTGTAGGTTTATGTACACTTTCAAAAGGTTGCGGTGTGCGTATCTTGTCTTCTTCCTTGGATGAAATCGTTTTTGCCTGTTCAATCAAAGCTTGTAATACAGCATCCATCTGATCATCTTCAATCTTTTCAAAGGCCATATTTGCCATTTTCTTTTGATAGACTCCACGAATGGAAGTTCCCAACACCTTACTTGTGGTAAATGTATCCAGCTTGCCTTCATACCATGTGACAGAGCGCTCCGAAGTCAAAGACTGATAGATTTCAAAGCTTT
>OCTX011605153.1_pt1 | contig 16380 bp, 14 predicted proteins | sample 1539691 | NCBI WGS metagenome assembly OCTX01 (sample SAMN02144231, study PRJEB22623) | gut metagenome | biome: sheep rumen | host: Ovis aries | place: New Zealand | reverse complement strand
AACGACTGGGCAACTGTTAAAATATCCAAGACTTTCTTTTCTCCCGAACTTAAAGCAATGATGGAAATGATACAAAAACGTGCAATATATGAAAACCTTATTTATCAAGGAAACACTATACATAATAATTACAGGTTGGTATCATCAAAGAAGACTTCTATGCTAGCAAGTGTTGTAGGTAGTTTTTTTCTTTTCATTTTATCACTTGTACTCCTAAAAGCAACAACTAGTGGACAGCAGGGATTTCTCACTTTTTTATTAGCACTTGCCGGACTTGTTTTATTCTTCGCTTCTATTGGATCTATCGCTGTTTCGATCATCAAAGGAATAAAAGACAATGCGCAAAAAGCCCTAAAGGCAGTTGAAGCAAAAAAAGAAGTAGACAAGATAGACGCTGAAATATCAACTGCAAAAACTGAACTTGAAGCCGCCGAAAGCGCAATACAATAACTCACCAAAGCAGCTCACCCGTGGGCTGCTTTTTTATGGCTGGATATAGGAAAATCCGCTATTGCATTATTGAACGAAATATGCTATACTATTATATGCGTTTTTAATACTTTAAAGGAGAGGTTATTATGACAAACAGCTATGAAAGCCCATTCTGCACACGATACGCAAGCAAGGAGATGCAGTTCGTTTTCTCCGCAGACAAGAAATTTACCACATGGAGAAGACTCTGGGTCGCTCTGGCAAGAGCTGAGATGAAGCTCGGTCTGAACGTTACTCAGGAGCAGGTGGACGAGCTTGAGGCAAACATCGAAAACATTGACTACGAAATGGCAGCTGCCGAGGAAAAGAAAGTCCGCCACGATGTTATGGCGCACGTTCACACCTACGGTGCCTGCTGTCCCAAGGCTGACGGCATTATCCACCTCGGCGCAACGAGCTGCTATGTCGGCGACAACACCGATGTCATCATCATGCGTGATGCTCTTAAAATAGTAAAGCGTAAGCTCGTTAAGGTCATCGACCAGCTGGCTAAGTTCGCAGATAAGTACAAGGCACTTCCCTGCCTGGCTTACACCCACCTCCAGCCTGCTCAGCTCACCACAGTCGGCAAGCGTGCAACGCTCTGGTGCAACGAGCTTGTTATGGATCTTGAAGACCTTGATTTCCAGCTTGGCAGACTTAAACTGCTCGGCTCAAAGGGCACAACAGGCACACAGGCTTCGTTCATGGAGCTTTTCCACGGCGACACCGACAAGGTAAAAGAGCTTGAAAGGCTTATCGCTGAGGAAATGGGCTTTGATGCCGTTGTTCCCGTTTCGGGACAGACCTATTCGAGAAAAGTCGATTATGCGATATGCTCAGTGCTTGCAGGTATCGCACAGAGCGCTATGAAATTCGGCAACGATATAAGACTTCTGCAGTCGTTCAAGGAGATAGAGGAGCCGTTTGAGAAAACACAGATAGGCTCTTCGGCTATGGCTTACAAGAGAAATCCTATGCGTGATGAAAGAATATGCTCGCTCGCAAGATATGTAATTTGCGATGTTCTCAACCCTGCATTCACCGCAGGCACACAGTGGTTCGAGAGAACTCTTGACGACTCGGCTAACAAGCGTATCTCCGTGGCAGAAGCATTCCTGGGCGTTGATGCTATACTCAACATCATGCTCAACGTTACTGATCCCGAGAACGGACTTGTGGTATATGACAAGATGATCCGCCGCAGAGTCATGGCTGAGCTGCCTTTTATGGCTACCGAGAATATCATTATGGACGCTTGCGAAAAAGGCGGCAACAGACAGGAGCTGCATGAGCATATCCGTCAGCTTTCGATGAAGGCAGGCGAGCACGTTAAAAAGGACGGCCTTGACAACGACCTTGCAGACCTCATCGCCGCAGACCCGATCTTTATGGTCACCCGTGAAGAGCTTGACGAGATAATGAAGCCTGAAAACTACATCGGCAGATGTCCTCAGCAGGTGGACGAGTTCATCGAGAACTGCGTTAAGCCTATCATAGAAGCAAACGGCGTTTCCGATGATGTGGCAGAGATCAATGTATGATAAACAACACAGTATATAAAAAATGTGCCGATGAGCTGTTCGCACGGCTGATGCTCGGCTTGAAAAACCCTGACGGAAGCCTGCATCCGCAGTCGTTCCTGTGCTGTCTCGGCAGCCTTGCAGGGTACGCCTGCAAGCAGGACGTTATCAACGAATACGTCAAGGGCAAAGGGCTTGCGCTTGAGAGCGTGTTCGATGTTATACCGTCAAAAGCGGGTGAAAAATTCTATTTTTCCGACCTTGTCGATGAAAAGCTCGCAGGCGGCGATCATTCGCTGTGGCATTACGTCAGCGCAGTGCTTGTAAGAGCAAACGCCGCTTCACCCGATGTAAAAGAGATATTCGAGCACGCAGTAAAAAGCTGCGGCGGCGAGGACTTCGGCAAGGTGCGCAGCTGCGAAACAGGCGAGAGCATAACCGATTATGTAAAGCTGATGTGGAAGCCTGCCGAGAGAATAATCAGCGAATGTCCTCAGGGGACGATGTACGCTTGTATCGCTATGGCAGCACAAAAGGCTATGAACGCTTTCCGCAGTGCTCTGCCCGTCACCGAGCAGGCACGCATAGTTATGGAAAGCGCCGCAGCGGCGGCACGCATTTCCCTCGCAGAAAAGTAAGATGCAAACGGATAGTTCGTGTTGCTTCGGGGACGAACTTTGTTTGTGTCAGTCAATCATAAAGCGGCGGCAAAAATAAAGATATAGAAAAAACAGATACAAAAGTTAAAGACACAACACAGGGGAGAAAAAATTGAAAAAAACAAGAATGGATATGTTCTCGGCGATAATGCGCCTGCTTGTCGGACTGATGCTCACAGGCTTCAGCGTATGGGCGATCGCAGCGGACAGCATACAGAAAAAAAGGTGCAGCCGGGAGGTAACGGGAACGGTCGTGAGGATCGAGGAACAGCAGATACGCAGCCGTACCGAATACCGCCCTGTCTTTGAATACGAGTACGGCGGACAGGTATATACCACCGCAGGGTACTTTGACAGACACAACTATTATAATGTCGGGCAGACCAAAAAGCTGCGGATCGACCCGAACGATCCGTCTGATGTGTATGAGGCGGAAAAGAGCATCTGGTATGCTTATCCCATACTGATAGCAGGTGTCGGAATGCTAGCGTTCGGCATATACACGGTAAAAAAGTCAAAGGCAGATAAGCAGTCGGAAATGTATTGAGAAAAGCAGGGGAAATAAATGAAAAGGATCTATGCATTTGAGCCTTGGTTTTTCCTATTTTTCGGAGTGTTTCACCTACACAGGATATGGGGACTGATCGACAGAGAAAGCTATGCAGACTTCTGGCTTGACACAATGGAAAACAAAGGCTTTGTTTACTTTGCTCTGATGATAATTCTCACATCACTTTGTGTGCTCGGTATTATTGTCTTTTTCAAGAACAAAGAAAACAACTACCTCTGGCGGTGGGTATACCTATGCGGCGGCGGATACTTGCTGTTTGACCTGTTTGCGATAGCGGTCGGACTGAAATTCTGGCACAAGCTGATCGTGGCAATGTTTGATACAACAGCCTGGTACTGGAATCTGCTCTGGGGCGGATTTATCGCTCTGGGCGGTGCGGTTTTCGCACTGGGCATATCACTGCTGATAAAAAGAAAAACAATAAAAAATGATATATCTTAAATCGAAAGGAACTGATGTGAAATGAAGATCGAAACACAATGTCTGCACGAGGGCTACAAGCCAAAGAACAGCGAACCGAGAGTTATGCCTATCGTTCAGTCAACGACCTATGTTTACGATAAGACCAGCGACGTAGCAGACGTTTTTGACGATCCTACCAAGAGCCTTATCTACTCACGTTTTGAGAACCCGACCACCGACTGCGTTGAAAAGAAGATAGCCGCACTTGAGGGCGGTGTCGCTGCAATGTGCACATCAAGCGGTCAGGCAGCTTCCCTGCTCAGCCTGCTCAACATTCTTCAGGCAGGCGACAGCTTTATCTCCGCAGCCACTATCTACGGCGGAACGATCAACCTTTTCGCTTACACCCTCAAAAAGCTCGGCATCGAGTGCATTTTCGTTGATGCTGATGCAAGCGAGGAGGAGCTGAACAAGGCATTCAAGGATAACACAAAGGCTGTTTTCGGCGAAACTCTTGCAAACCCTGCACTGACAGTTTTTGATATTGAAAAGTTCGCAAAGATAGCACACGCACACGGCGTTCCGCTCATTATCGACAACACATTCGCAACACCATACCTCTGCCGTCCTATCGAGTGGGGCGCAGATATAGTTATACACTCCACTACAAAGTATATGGACGGTCACGCTGTACAGGGCGGCGGAGTTATCGTTGATTCGGGCAAATTCGACTGGACAAGCGGCAAGTTCCCCGAGTTCACCGAGCCTGATGAGAGCTACCACGGAACGATCTACACAAAAGCATATCCTTTCGCTCCTTACATCGTAAAGGCAAGAATGCAGCTGATGAGAGATTTTGGCTGCTACCCTGCTGCGCATTCCTCTTTCCTGCTCAATCTCGGCCTTGAAACTCTGGCTGTAAGAATGGACAGATACTGCGAGAATGCGCTGAAAGTTGCAAAGTATTTCAAGGATTCTGGTATGTGCGAGAGCGTAAACTACCCGGGACTTGAGGGCGACAAGTATTACGAGCTTGGCAAAAAGTATATGCCAAAGGGTACGAGCGGCGTTATCTCAGTTTCTATCAAGGGCGGTAGAAATGCAGCTGTCAAGTTTATGGATGCTCTCGAGCTTGCTTCAAACGAGGTCCATGTTGCAGATATCCGTACCTGTGTGCTCCACCCGGCTTCCGCTACACACCGCCAGCTGACCGATGAACAGCTCGTTGCCGCAGGCATCGACGGCGGACTTGTTAGATTCTCTGTCGGACTTGAAAATGTTGACGACATCATCGCTGACATTCAGAAAGGTTTTGACGCTATCAAGTAAGCGTTCGCTTAAAGCAAGATATAAACAAAAGAGTATTCCTCACGGGATACTCTTTTTTTACCGGCTCCGCCTTTGCAATTGTCATTTTATACAACATTCAACACTATATATAGCGCTTACTTGGCAAAATGCACAAACAGGGTGATGAAAATTTGTGAAAGAATTTGCGAAGAAATTGTGTACAAATTGACGGGAATGTGGTATAATAAACATACAGCAAAAACGATACCGGCTGCGGAAAGGAGCTTGTTTTATGAATTCTGTGATCACTATAAGCCGTGAATTCGGCAGCGGAGGACGTGAAATAGGCAAAAGGCTTTCCGAAAAGCTGGATGTACCCTTCTACGACAAGGAACTGCTTGAGCTTGCCTCGAAGGAAAGCGGAATATGCCGTGAGCTTTTTGACCGCAATGACGAGGCATATACCAACAGCTTTCTTTATTCACTGGTAATGGGGAGCTACCCTGTTTCCGCTGACGGACGGATAAGTCCCGAGATGCCGATGAACCAGAGGATATTCCTTGCACAGTTCGATACGATAAAGAATATCGCAAAGCAAGGTCCCTGCGTTATTGTCGGGCGCTGCGCAGACTATGTTCTCAAGAATGAAAAGAACGTTATCAACTTTTTCATAACCGGCAACACCGCCGAAAAGAAAAGGCGTATACTTGAAAGATATGACATCGAAAAGAACAAGGTCGAGGACTTTATTAAAAAGACCGACAAGCGCAGAGCCTCATATTACAACTACTACACTGATATGAAATGGGGCGAAGCCCGCAACTTCGATCTGTGCATAAACACCTCAAAGACCGGCATTGACGGCGCAGTCGAGCTGATGACAGCTTACATCGGCATAAAAGAAAAGACTGCTAAATTTGACTGATTCCATTTTTAATTCATTTTACTTTCCTTACTACGAATTCAGGTCAGTTTATACTGGCCTGTTTTCGTTTTATGTAGGTTTAGAATTTCAAAACTTACAATTGAAAACAGCGTATCTGCGTTGTTTGTGCTGTTAGTGTAAATCAACTCCGACACCTTTTGAGTTTAGAAATCTAAACAAATTCGCCGCTTTTGAGAGCAAACTGTTAAAACGGTTCGCAAAGGCGCAGAAATAGGCGAAAAATGTATGTAAAATTACCTTAAAACAGCCCTTGTTATTTATTGAATTCGTAGAATTTGTTATTCCTACAAAAACGGTATGTAAAAACAATTTACGAAAGTTTCGCACTTGTTTTTGTTTTCGTTCTGTTTTCTAAACTTGATTTGCAGCTGTTCCTGCATTTTCATTGTGTGAAATGCACTATTATTGCAGGGTATATTGCACGAAAATCACAAATTTTAAACTTACAATGAACAAGCGGCGAAAATGTGTTTTCGATTGCAGGGAATTACTCTCATCAAGCGCAAAATACTGCAATTTACTTGAATTTTATAAGCGTTTGTTGTATAATTAAGGTGCGGCAAATGGGGTGTCTGCTTCGTTATGCCGTGTATTTTATGCGTTTGCTATTTTTATATCAGCTATGGCAAAATTTTTTGAGGAGGTTATTTTATGACAGAGAAGACCCTGAACGAATTTAAGGGTACGGCTGAGCAGGAAGCTGCGCTGATGCAAGTCATCGCAAATCACCATGACCAGCCGGGCGGACTGATGCCTGTTATGCAGGAGGCACAGGGCATTTACGGCTATCTTCCGCTTGAGGTACAGCAGATGATCGCTGACGGACTGGGCATTTCCCTTTCCGAAGTGTACGGTGTTGCTACCTTCTATTCACAGTTCTCGCTCACACCAAAGGGCAAGCATCAGATCAGCGTTTGCCTCGGTACTGCGTGCTACGTTAAAGGATCGGACAAGATACTCGAGGCTGTTGAGAATCAGCTGGGTATCAAGAGCGGTGAATGTACTCCCGACGGACTTTTCTCGATCGATTCATGCAGATGTGTCGGCGCTTGCGGACTTGCACCTGTTATGACTATCGGTGAGGAAGTTTACGGAAAGCTCGTTCCCGATCAGGTAAAGAAGATACTCGATTCTTATCGTACTGAGGGAGGTGCAGCTGAATAATGACTATAAATGAACTTAATGAGATAAGACAGTCAAAATCAGATCTTATCAAGGTAAGACGTATAATCGCTTCAGAGGCTGAAAAGCTCGCAGAAAAGACAGGCTACCGCAAGCAGGTACTCGTTTGCGGCGGTACAGGCTGCCAGTCATCAGGAAGCAAAAAGGTGCTCGCTGCTCTTGAGGACGAGCTCAAGGCTCAGGGCATCGAAAACGAGATACTCGTTGTAAGAACAGGCTGCTTCGGTCTTTGTTCACTCGGTCCTATCATGATCGTTTATCCTGAGGGCGTTTTCTACGCTCAGGCTACTCCCGAGGGCGTAAGAAGAGTTGTTAAGGAGCACCTCAAGGAAGGCAATATCTGCAAGGATCTGCTCTATAAGGAGACTGTTCATGAGGACGGCTCTATAATCTCTCTGGCAGAAACAAACTTCTATAAGAAGCAGAAGAGGATCGCACTGCGTAACTGCGGTGTTATCGATCCCGAGAACATAGATGAGTACATCGGTACACACGGCTATGAGGCTCTGCACAAGGTGCTGACTTCAATGTCACAGGACGATGTTATCAAGGAAGTTCTTGATTCGGGTATAAGAGGAAGAGGAGGCGCAGGCTTCCCGACAGGTAAGAAGTGGATGTTCGCTAAGGCTTCACAGGGCGATGTCAAGTATGTTGCCTGCAACGCCGACGAGGGTGACCCGGGCGCATTCATGGACAGATCTATCCTTGAGGGAGACCCGCACGCTATCATCGAGGCTATGGCTATCGCTGCTTACGCTATCGGCGCTCATCAGGGCTTCGTTTATGTTCGTGCAGAGTACCCTGTTGCCGTTCACAGACTTTCGGTCGCTCTGAATCAGGCAAGAGAAAAGGGACTGCTGGGCAAGGATATCTTCGGCACAGGCTTTGATTTCGATATCGAGATCAGACTTGGTGCAGGAGCATTCGTTTGCGGTGAGGAAACTGCACTTATGACCTCTATCGAAGGTCACAGAGGTGAGCCTCGTCCACGTCCTCCGTTCCCTGCTGTTAAGGGACTCTTCGGCAAGCCGACAGTTCTTAACAACGTTGAAACACTGGCTAACATCGCTCAGATCATCCGCAAGGGCGCTGCATGGTACGCTTCAATGGGTACCGAAACCTCCAAGGGTACAAAGGTATTTGCTCTGGGCGGAAAGATCACTAACGTTGGTCTGGTAGAAGTTCCTATGGGTACTACCCTGCGTGAAGTCGTTGAGGAGATCGGCGGCGGAATCCCTAACGGAAAGAAGTTCAAGGCTGCTCAGACAGGCGGTCCTTCGGGCGGATGTATCCCTGCTAAGTATATAGATACTCCTATCGACTACGATAACCTCGTAGCTCTGGGCTCAATGATGGGTTCGGGCGGACTTATCGTTATGGACGAGGATACATGTATGGTGGATATCTCCAAGTTCTACCTCGAGTTCACCGTTGACGAGTCCTGCGGTAAGTGTACACCTTGCCGTGTAGGTACCAAGAGACTTCTGCAGATACTTGAAAAGATCACATCAGGCAAGGGCGAGATGGAAGACATCGACAAGCTCGAAGAGCTTGCTACACACATGAAGAATTCTTCACTGTGTGCTCTGGGTCAGTCTGCTCCTAACCCTGTTCTTTCTACACTCAAATCCTTCAGAGATGAGTACCTTGCACATATCCAGGACAAGAAGTGTCCCGCAGGCGTGTGCAAGAGCCTGCTGCAGTATCAGATCGTTGAGGACAAGTGCAAGGGCTGTACCCTTTGTGCAAGGAACTGCCCTGTCAACGCTATCAGCGGTGCTGTTAAGCAGCCTCATATCATCGATCAGGATAAGTGTATCAAGTGCGGCGTTTGTATGTCAAACTGCAAGTTCGGCGCAATAATCAAGAAGTAAGGCAGAGGAGGGTAATTAACTAATGGAAAACCAGATGATTCATGTAAAAATAAACGGCATTCCCGTTGAGGTACCCGCAGGCTCTACTATTCTTGACGCTGCCAAGATAGCTAACGTAGAGATACCTACACTTTGCTACCTCAAGGATGTCAACTGTATAGGCGCTTGCCGTATCTGTGTTGTTGAAGCAACAGGAGCAAGAGGTCTTGTAGCTGCTTGTACTCACCCCGTTTCCGAGGGTATGGAGGTACAGACAAATACCCCTAAGGTAAGAGCTTCAAGAAAGACCACTATCGAGCTGCTGCTCTCAAACCACAAGAAAAAGTGCCTTTCATGTATAAGAAACAATCACTGCGAGCTTCAGAAGCTGGCTATCGATTATCAGGTAGATGAGGACAGATTCAGCGGCGAGGGCGACCCCGTTTACGATATCGACGACTCATCACCATACCTCATCAGAGATAACAACAAGTGCGTTAAGTGCATGAGATGTATCGCTGCTTGTAAGGACGTTCAGAGCGTTTCTGTTATAGGCAAGATCGAGAGAGGTTTCAAGGTACACGTTGACTGTGCTTTCGATAAGAACCTTATGGAGTCACCTTGCGTTGGCTGCGGTCAGTGTATCGTTGCGTGTCCTGTCGGCGCTCTGCGTGAAAAGAGCAACGAGGACGCTGTTTGGAACGCACTGGCTGATCCCGAGAAGAAGGTAGTATTCTTCACAGCTCCTGCTGTAAGAGCTACTCTGGGTGAAGCATTCGATATGCCTATGGGCACAAATGTTGAAGGCAAAATGGTAAACGCTATCAGAAGACTCGGCGCAGACGGAGTTTTCGATATGAACGTTACTGCTGACCTGACTATCATGGAAGAGGCTAACGAGCTTATCGAGCGCATCAAGGGCGGAAAGACACTGCCGATGTTCACATCATGCTGCCCCGGCTGGATCAAGTTCTGCGAGCATTATTACCCAGATTTCCTGCCTCATCTTTCTACCTGCAAGTCTCCTCAGCAGATGTTCGGCGCTGTTCTCAAGAGCTACTACTGCGAGAAGAACGGTATCGATCCTAAGAACCTGTTCGTTGTCAGCGTTATCCCTTGTACTGCTAAGAAGTTCGAGGTTACAAGACAGGAGCAGAGAACAAGCGACTTTGACGATGTTGATGTTGCACTTACAACTCGTGAGCTGGGCAGAATGATCCAGTCAGCAGGTATCGACTTCAAGGATCTTGCTGATGAGCAGTTCGATCAGCCGTTTGAGACTGCAACAGGCGCAGGCGTTATCTTCGGCGCAACAGGCGGTGTTATGGAGGCTGCTCTGAGAACAGCTGCTGCTACTCTCGACGGCACCTGCAAGGCTGTTGAGTTCAAGGAAGTCCGTGGTACACAGGGCATCAAGGAAGCTACCTATAAGGTCGGCGGAGTTGAGCTGAATGTTGCTGTTGCTTCAGGCCTTGCTAACGCAAGAAAGATCGTTGATCAGATAAACAGCGGCGAGAAGAATTACCACTTTGTTGAGGTAATGGCTTGTCCGGGCGGATGCATCAACGGAGGCGGACAGCCTGTTACAAGCGACAGCGTTCGCAACTATGTTGATTACAAGACCATCAGAGCTAAGGCACTGTATGATTCCGACTCGGCTAACGAGCTGAGAAGATCACACGAGAGCCCTGTTATGAAGCTGCTCTATGATGAGTACTTCGAGGCTCCGGGTAAAGAAAAGGCTCACAAGCTGCTGCATACAACTTATGTTGCAAGAGGCAATAAATAATTCTATGTGACCGTACAGCCGTCCGAGAGATCGGGCGGCTGTTTTTTATGCGGTAAAAAAGGCGCTGTTCAAATTAGTAATTGTGACAAATTAAGCGAATATTTTTGAACAAATACTTGACTTTATGGCGAAAATAAGTATAATTATTCTTAGTAATGTATATTATTTCTTGATAGTTAACATAGGAGAAATAACAAATTGAAAATTATCGGTATCGTTTTTCTTTCTGTTGTGAGCATCATTATCCTTGTGGGCATAATAATTTTCTTTTACGTCCGCAGAGGGCTGAAAAGAATGGCAAAGGAAATGTATGGCACGGATAATATCATAGATGCACTCAACCAAAGCAATAAAACGCTTGAACAAACACATAAATCAGTCAATTCAATGACTAAGATATATCTGCCGCAGATAATGAGGGACTTCCCCGAGTTCAACTACGAGCAGTTCAGGAATAAAGCCGAGCACGCTCTGCTTTCCGCTTTTGCGGCAATTTCCAACGATAATACCGGGCTTATGCAGGACGCAAGCGACGAGTTCAAAACTAAGGTGAGAGCCTTTATCGAGATGAACCAGGCTAATGAATATGATGAGGATTATTCAGACTGCGTCATACATCAGACCGAAATAACTTCGTACACCAAACGGGCAGGTGTTTGCAGGATAACTCTGCAAAGCGCTCTTGAATATTTCCATACGGTCAAAAGAAAATCCGACGGCAAAGTCGTTCAGGGCGATGCCGGAAGAAAAGCTCAGGAAAAGTATAACGTTGAGCTTATGTATATTCAGGATAAGACCAAGATGGAAAAGATCGGACACGGCAACGACTCTATCGGAAGCCATTGTCCGAACTGCGGTGCACCGGTCACGGTGCTTGGCGCTAAGCATTGCGAATACTGCGGCTCTGCACTGTTGCAGATAAATGTAATGGTTTGGTCGATCAATAATTTCACAAAAGTATAGGAGGAATAATCTATGGGACTTATTAAAGCACTGGCTGGATCGGTCGGCGGAGGACTCGCCGATACCTGGCTTGAAGTCATCGAGCCTGCCAATATGGGCGAGCATACCGTTTGTACACCGGGTGTGTTCGTAAGAAAGGGAGAGAGATCTTCCAATACAAAGGGTACAAGAGATACTATCTCAAACGGTTCTATCATCCACGTTTACGATAACCAGGCTATGCTTCTCGTTGACGGCGGTAAAATGGTAGGATATACCGATGAGCCGGGCTACTATAAGGTAGATAACTCCTCACTGCCATCGATCTTCGGCGGCGGGATAGGCGCTTCTATCAAGGAAACATTCTCACGTTTCAAATACGGCGGAACTAACCCGACTACCCAGAAGGTGTTCTTCATCAATCTTCAGGAGATCAAGGGCAACAGGTTCGGTACAAGAAACCCTGTAAACTATTTTGATACATTCTATAATGCCGAGCTTGAGCTGAGAGCTAACGGTACTTATTCGTTCAAGATCATCGATCCTATCCTGTTCTATCAGAACGTTGTTCCGAGAAATCAGTCACAGCTTGAGTTTGATTCTATCAGTGAGCAGTTCCTTGACGAGTTCCTCGAGGCATTCGGCTCCGCTCTCAACCAGATGTCTGCCGACGGTGAAAGAATATCTTTCGTAAGAAGCAAGGCGGTTGAACTTGGTAAATACATGAGCAACATTCTTGATGAGGAATGGCGCCAGAACCGTGGTATGGAGATCGTAAGAGCTGCTGTGGGCGATATGTCGTACAGCGAAGAGTCCAGGAAGCTGCTCAATATGCGTAACCAGGGTGCTATGCTCCAGGATGCGACCGTTCGTGAGGGCTACCTCCAGGGTGCTATCGCAAGAGGCTTTGAGGCTGCAGGCTCTAACGAGAACGGCGCTATGAACGCTTTCATGGGCATGGGCATGGCAGGAAATATGGCAGGCGGTCTTGCAGGCGGCTTCAGCCAGAACAACGCTATGCAGATGCAGCAGCAACAGCAAATGCAGCAGCAACAGCAGCAGGCAGCACAGCAGGCTCAGGCAGCTGCACAGGCAGCAGCAGGCTGGACCTGTCCCGAGTGTAATCAGGGCGGCAATACAGGCAACTTCTGCCAGGGCTGCGGCAAGCCAAAGCCGGCTCCACAGCCGGAGGGCTGGACTTGTCCCGAGTGCGGTCAGACAGGTAACACAGGTAACTTCTGTCAGGGCTGCGGCAAGCCAAAGCCGGCTGCTGATAACGGCAAGTGGACCTGCTCATGCGGACAGGAAAACGACGGTAAGTTCTGCTCTAACTGCGGAAACCCGAAGCCATAATAACAACGACAAGCATCTGATATTTCCCCTGCCAAAAACAGGGGAAATATTTTGATAAGAATTAAGAGGTAAACAGATTATGCCGGTACTGGAATATAAATGTCCTAACTGCGGCGGAGGTCTTGAGCTTAATCCTGTAAATCAGAAAATGAAATGCCCTTTCTGTCTGAGCGAGTTTGAACAGGCTGAGATAGAAAAGCTGTTTGCTGAGCAGGAAAAGAATAAATTCAACACCGACGGCGCTGAGGAAGAAGAAAAAGCAAGAAAAGACGCTGAGTTCTCCGGCTCTACTAACCTTTACAGGTGCCAGAGCTGCGGTGCGGAAATTATGGCGGACGATACTACCGCCGCTACCTTCTGCCTGTATTGCCACAACCCCGTTGTGCTTTCATCAAGATGTTCGGGCGATATGCGCCCAAGCAGACTGATCCCGTTCATGACTACAAAGGAACAGGCGACCTCGAACTACAAGGCGTGGTGCGGCAAGAAATGGTTCGTCCCCAAGGATTTTAAATCCATCGAAACTGCTGAGAAGATCAGCGGTGTGTATATCCCGTTCTGGCTGGCAGACTGCTCGGTAAGCGGCAGGGTGCACGCAGAAGGAAAAAAGATAAGAAGTTGGACAAGCGGTAATTACAGATACACCGAAACAAGGATATATGATGTTTCCCGTGCAGCTGACGGTGTGTTCAGGGGCATTCCCGCAGACGGCTCAAGCAAGGCCGAGGACGGTCTGATGGACGCACTTGAACCGTTTGATTACTCACAGCTCAAGGAGTTCTCTATGAACTATCTCTCGGGATTTCTCGCTGAGAGATATGACGTTGACAGAAAAGACGTTTTCCCAAGAATAAAATCAAGAGTGGACGAGAATACCGAAGCTCTTATCAGGAATTCGATGCACTATGACAGCATTCGCATACTTGACAAGAACATCGTTATCGAAAAGACCGACTGGGAATACGTTATGATGCCTGTGTGGTTCATGACATATAAGTATAATGATAAGGACTACTACTTCGCTATGAACGGCGAAACGGGCAAGGTAACGGGTATTCTTCCGCTTGCTAAAGGAAAACTGTTCTGGGTAAGCTGCCTTATCGGTATGATAGGGTTCATTCTGGGTATCATAGGAGGTGGCATATTCCTATGAGAAAGCTGTTCAAAAAGATCTCCGCCGTGATATGCGCAGGTGCTATCGCCTGCACTGCACTCGCATTCAGCGCTTTTGCCGCAGATAACGGCAGATGTGTGGTCTATAACGATGCAATAAGCGATTCGGACAGGGCGGAATGTGAAAAGCTGCTCAATGAAGCAAGCGACGGCAAAGACGTACAGCTGTATGTGCTGTTCCTGAACGATAAGACCGTTACGGATACGCAGGTAAAAGAACTTGCAGGCACAATGAGCAACCGCAGCACCAACAGCGTCGCAGCGGTAGTAAACTATGGCACGAACTATGCTTTCGTTGATGCTCACGGCACGGTCGCTGAAAGAATAACAAGCTCCAAGGCTCAGAAGATATACGATAAGTATCTTAGCAGCGAGCTGAAGGACAAGGATAATGTCGGCGCTGTAAAAGCCTTTATCAAGGGCGTTAAAAGATACAATTCGTTCTTGTCGCCTATCGTTATACTCATCGGCTGCATAGGATTTCTGGCATTTTTCCTGATATTCTACTTTACAGTGAGAACCAAGTATAAGTTCCACGAGAAGCCTAACACAAACGCCTACCTTGAGGGCGGTGACCTTAACTTTGGTGTTATGGAAGACATCTTTGTTTCGGAGCATACCTCAAGGACTGCTATCAGCTCGGGTTCGAGCGGAGGCGGCGGAAGCGGCGGAAGCCACAGCGGCGGCGGAGGCCATTTCTGATAAGATTATTCATCAAGAGGACGTTCATCGGCAGCGTCCTCTCTTTTTTTCGCTTGACAATGCTTTTGCAGTGTGGTACTATTTTTATAGCTGAAAACTCGGTAAGGAGATGACAAGATGAATATAAGAAAAATAAAAGGTCCTGTTGTTTCGGCAATACTTGCGGCAGCGCTTCTGCTTTGCTCGTGCTCATCGCAAAGCTCTTCTTCACAGGAAAATGAAAGCTCATCGGCAAGCTCGTCACAATCGCAAACGCAGCAGACAGCTTCACAGGCAGAAAATGAAAGCAGCTCCGAAGCATCCTCAAAGGTATCTGATGTATCCTCGGCAGCAGAAAGTTCATCAGCTGCGGAAAGCGGAAAATCGCAGGGCATTGCCATGTGGGAGATAACCGATGCAAGCGGCGGAAAGCTGACTATGCTCGGAAGTATGCACATGGGCAAAAAGGATATTTTCCCGCTTGCTGACAGGATAACCAAGCCTTATAATGAGGCGCAGGCACTTGTTATCGAGTGCGATGCGACTTCCCCCGCTGCTGCCGCAAAAGTCAGCGGAGCTTCGGTGATGACCTATTCCGACGGAACACTGCTCAAAGACAAGCTCTCAGCAGAGGCATACAAGATATTTACCGACAAGCTGGCTGCAATGAATATGACTGATGAAATGTTCAAAAACTTCAAGCCGTGGGCAGCTTATGAAACGATAGATTCTCTCTGGCTGCTTACCAGCGGACTCAACACAAGTTACAGCATAGACGAATATCTGATAAACCTTTCAAAAAGCAACAAGAAAGAGATTATCGAGCTGGAATCAGTTGAATCTCAGCTGGAGGTTTATACAAAAGCGCCCGACATCACCTTTGATGCACAGTTCAAGCTGCTCAGGGACGAAACGAGAGAGAGCTATCACAAACAGATCAATCAGCTTTATGATGCATGGGTAACGGGCGATACCGATACCGTTTACAAGCTCAGCGCAGGCGGCACCGATGCGGATTATGCAAAGGCAGGCCTTACCGCCGAGGAGATAGCTGCTGTCAAGAAATTCAACAGCTCGATCAAGGGTGACAGAAACATCAAAATGGCAGAAAAGCTGGAAAAGCTGCTCAAGGAGGGCAAAAAGGCATTTGTTATGATAGGTGCTGCGCATTTTCTTGGCGATGACAGCATAATCTCGCTGCTTGAAGCAAAGGGTTACAAGGCAAAAAGAATTTAATCCAAACACACAAAAAGAGAGAACGCAATGCTGCGCTCTCTCTTATTTTTTTCATACGCTGTTTTTAAGGAACTCGATATACTCGCTTTCGGGCATAGGCTTTGCATAGTAAAATCCCTGGATATAATCGCAGCCCTTTTCTATCAGCCAGTCGGCAGTTTCCGCAGTTTCAACACCCTCGGCAACTATCTCCATACCAATGGATTTTATCATTCTGATAGTATCAGCAAGAACTGCTCTGGTTTTTTCGTTTGAAAGCTCGCATATAAGGCTCCTGTCGATCTTTATCAGCTTTATCGGCTCCCCCCT
>OCTX012291302.1_pt1 | contig 16382 bp, 12 predicted proteins | sample 1539691 | NCBI WGS metagenome assembly OCTX01 (sample SAMN02144231, study PRJEB22623) | gut metagenome | biome: sheep rumen | host: Ovis aries | place: New Zealand | reverse complement strand
GGGGGGGGCAGGGGGGGGGGTCTGCTATTAGGGTGGGAGTCCTTGGTGCCGCCGGCTATACGGGCGGCGAACTCATTCGCCTGCTGCTGAACCACCCCGAGGCAGAGATTGTCTTTGCCAACTCAGAGAGCAACGCGGGGAATCTGGTGAGCGACGTGCATGAGGGACTGGTCGGGGACACCGACCTGCGCTTTACCGACGCGATGCCCTTCGAGGATGTCGACGTCGTGTTCTTCTGTTTCGGTCACGGCAAGAGCGAGGCGTTTCTCAAGGAGCATACGATACCCGAAGGCGTGAAGATTATCGACCTGGCCCAGGACTTCCGCATCAAGGGCGACCACGACTACGTCTACGGGCTGCCCGAGATTAACAAGGCAGAGATCCAGAAGGCACAGCACGTGGCTAATCCCGGCTGCTTTGCCACCTGCATACAGCTCGGACTGCTGCCCGCCGCCAATCTGAACCTGCTGAAGTACGACGTCAGCGTGAACGCCATCACAGGCTCCACGGGTGCCGGCCAGAAGCCCGGTGCCACCACCCACTTCTCGTGGCGCAACAACAACCTGAGCATCTACAAGCCGTTCACTCACCAGCACCTGGCCGAAATCCGGCAGAGCTTGGCTCAGGTGCAAGGCCATCTGGACGTAGACATCGACTTCATCCCCTATCGCGGCGACTTCGCCCGTGGCATCTTCTGCACGGAGGTCATCCGCACGAAGGCTCCTGTCGACGAGGTCATCCAGGCTTACAAGGACTTCTACGCCGATGCCGCCTTCACCCATTACAGCGACAAACCGATAGACCTGAAGCAGGTGGTGAACACCAACAAGTGTCTGGTGCATATCGATGCCTTCGACAACAAGCTGCTTGTCACCTCGTGTATCGACAACCTCCTGAAGGGAGCCGTCGGTCAGGCCGTGCAGAACATGAACCTCATGTTTGGCATCGACGAGGCGGCAGGACTCAGGCTAAAAGCCTCAGCATTCTAAACAATACAACAAGGAAAAGCCCGGCAACCATGCTGGGCTTTTTCTTTGAATCAAAACACAATCTTCCTGTGCAGAATGAGGTTATTGTCCAGCCACACCTTTATACGAAAAGTTCCCAATAACACACAACTTTGGGAGGAGAATGATGAGAAAACAGCTTATAGAATGTGAAAAATGCTGCCCACAGGACCATTATCGGCGAAAAAGTAGTAACTTTGCAGCAAATCAGGAAAAAGAAGAACAGAAACAATATGAAACAAACCATCATTGCAGCCCTGCTGGCCCTCGTAGCAATTGCAGGACAGGCGCAGAAGAAAGAGGTTGTTTGGGACGAGCCATCGGCCTTTATGGGAGCGTATAACTCTGAGTTCGTCATCAACAAGGTAGAGCTGAAGCAGACGGAAACGGTGCTGCACATCCTGGCCAACTACCGTCCGGGTAGCTGGATTCGCTTTGCCAAGGAGTCGTTCGTGCAGACGCCCGACGGCAAGAAGTACGCCTTTACGGGTGGTGCCAAGACCAACGAGAAGGAATCGGACCTCACCCCCGACTCTCTCTTCTGGATGCCTGAAAGCGGTATGGCCCATCTGGCGCTCCACTTCAAGCCCGTGCCTCTGGACACAAAGGAGTTGGACTTCTCGGAGGGCGATTTCGACGGTGCCTTCCGATTCTTTAACATCTGCAAGAGCAAGACGAAGAAGAAGTTGGAGATTCCCGCCGACTGGAAGAACGTGAAATACGCCAAGGACGAGACGCTGCCCGTCGCCAAGATCAATAAAGGTGTGGCCACCATCAAGGTGAAGATGCTGGGCTATAAGCCAGGCATGGATTTGGATTTCTTTGTGGGCACCTTTATACCGTTAGGCTCGAAGGAACGTTTCGACAAGACCTTCCGCTTTGCCAATGATGGCACGGTGAAGATAGAGGTTCCCCTACGGCTGACGCGCGAGGTGACTGTCGGCGTGCGTGGATTGGCTTTCGGCAACATCGTCATCGCCCCAGGACAGGAAACGGCGATTCTCATGAAGATCTGTAGCGACAACAAGCCGTTCGTAGCCTTCAAGGGCTATATGGCCAAGACCAACATGGATCTGGTGAATGCGAAAAAAGCCAACGAAGCCGTCGATCTCGTCGGTAATGATGACAAGGTATTCCTGAAGGTCAAGGAGTGCAAGACGAAGGAAGAGCGCCTGCATTGCCTGCAGGACATCTTCGACCAGCGCGTGGCCACTATCAAGAAATCGAAATACACCACAGCAGCCCAGGACCTGCTGTGCATGATGGCAGAGTCGAACTACGTGAAATGGACGCGCCAGTTCGCATTCACGTATAGCTGTTATTATGTGGACGAAGACGGAAGGGTGGTCTGGTCTCAACGCGACCTCTTTGAGAATATGGAGAAGAACAAGGACCTGCTCCCGCTTTCGGAGGAGGAAGAGGCCTACTCGTGGAAATACCTGAATGAGCCAACATCGCCCTGCAGCCAGGAGTTCTGGGATGCCCCACTGAGCATATTCGACAAAAAAGCCGCTGAGAAGAATGTCTATAACAACGAGCTTAGATGCATACAGTCCACTATGAGTTCCGATAATCCGGCCATGCTAAACCTCCTTCTTGACGTCATGAAGCACGAGGACTGCAAGAACGTCATCCTGGAGTATCAGGCCGAGCAGAAGCGCATTGCCGACGAGTTGGCCAGTCAGGAGAGCGTCTTTTATCAGAAGCTCGACGACGTGGCTCCGGAGAACATCCTGCAGACCATCCTCGACAAGTATAAGGGCAAAGTGGTGCTCATCGACATCTGGGCCACGTGGTGCGGCCCCTGCCGTGCAGGCCATGAGGCCATGAAGCCGTGGAAGCAGGAACTGAAGGGCAAGAACGTCCAGTTTGTCTACATCACCTCGCCCTCATCGCCGCTGAAGACTTGGCAGGAGATGATCAAGGACATCGATGGCGACCACTACTACCTGACAAAGGAACAGTACGACTACATCCTTAACAAGTACGAGTCGGAGGGCATCCCCACATACGCCATCTACGACGAAGAGGGCAACCAGACCTTCAAAAAGATTGGCTTCTCCGGTCTTGACCCCTTTAAGGAGGCCATAGAGAAAGCGCTGAAATAAGAATTTACAGAATTCAAAACCATCATTATGCCACGCAAGACCAACGGAATAGAATTTGAGCTGCACCCGAGTCCTAAGCGGGACGAGGAGGGCAAGCCGCTGCTCTATGCCCGCCCTGCTTCAGGACGGAAGAAGACGTTGAAGCAGCTGGACGTCTTCTGCGCCGAATACCGCGGGATGCAGAAGGGCGAGATGGAGCGGCTGTTCAACGTTTTCCTCGACGTAGCGGGCAACTGGTTGTCGCAGGGCTACCGTGTGGAGACGCCTATCGGCTCGCTGTCGATGAAGCTGAAGCTCGTTGGCGAGCATAGCGACCCCGACAAGGTGACGGGACGCGACATCATGTACAACGGCGTGGAGTTCACACCCTCGAAGGAACTTGTCAGCAAGGCAGGCCACAACTATGAGGGATTCCGCAAGAAGAGCGGTGCGGTGGGCAACAGTCAGATGTACGACCCGAAGGCTATGGAGGAGGCGCTGCGCAAGAGTCTGTCGTTGGGCTACACGTCGGTCAGCACTTTCATGTACTACAGCGGCCTGAAGCGCGACTCTGCCCAGAAGTTTCTCGACAGCCTCACGAAAGGCGAGGATGCACGCCTGCTGAGGGCAAAAAACGGCAAGTCGTACATCTACTCCCTTAGAAAGAAAGCTACGACAGAACAAAAATAGGTACCGACCCTAAGTTCCTTATATGCCGACCCCAGGCTCCGTATATGCGGGGCTTGGGGTCGGCATATAAGTAGCTGTAGGCAAGTACGGCGAAGCTGCCGGTTTTCTCCCTGCAACCCTTGGGTTTTCTCCCCGTAACCCCTACCTTTTTCCCCCATGATGTGCCACACTATCGGCAGCTGGAAGAAATGAAAGATTATGCTATCTCCATGCATTTATGCAGTCATAAAATACATTTTATGTAAAAAGACGGGCAAAAGTGCCGGATTGTCAGAATTTTACCGTAACTTTGCAGGCGATTAAAAGAAAAGGAACATGAAACTATTCGACGTATATCCGCTCTTTGACGTGAACATCGTAAAGGGCAAGGGTTGTAAGGTTTGGGACGACAAGGGCCAGGAGTATCTGGACCTTTACGGCGGTCACGCCGTTATCTCGATAGGCCACTCTCACCCGCACTATATCAAGAAGGTGACTGAGCAGCTGCAGAAGCTCGGGTTCTACTCGAACTCCGTCATCAACAAGCTGCAGGTGGAGCTGGCCGAAAGGCTGGGCAAGGTCAGCGGCTACGACGACTACCAGCTGTTTCTGATAAACAGCGGCGCCGAGGCCAACGAGAACGCCCTGAAACTCGCATCGTTCAAGACGGGCAACACCCGCGTGCTCAGCTGCGAGAAGGCTTTCCACGGCCGCACGTCGCTGGCTGTCGAGGTGACCAACAACCCGAAGATTGTGGCGCCCATCAACGACAACCACCACGCAAGGTTCCTGCCGCTGAACGACCTGGAGCCATGGGTCCGCGAACTGTCGAAGGGTGGTGTGGCTGCCGTCATCCTGGAGTGCATCCAGGGCGTGGGCGGCATTCAGATGGCCACGCCGGAGTTTGCCCAGGGGCTGGCCTATGCCTGCAAGCGCTACGGTGCGGTGCTCATCTGCGACGAGATACAATGCGGCTACGGCCGGAGCGGAAAGTTCTTTGCCCACCAGTGGCTTGGCATCAAGCCCGATATCATCACCGTGGCCAAGGGCATTGCCAACGGATTCCCGATGGGCGGTGTGCTGATTTCGCCGGAGTTTGAGCCGGTCTACGGACAACTCGGCACAACGTTCGGCGGCAACCACTTAGCCTGCGCAGCCGCCCTGGCCGTGCTCGACGTATTCGAGGACGAGGGCCTGGTAGAGAACGCCCGCCAGGTGGGCGACTACCTGATGGAGGGCATCCGGGGCATCGGCAGCTCGCACATCAAGGAGGTGCGCGGCCGCGGACTGATGATTGGCATCGAGCTCGACATGCCCCACGCCATGGTGCGCAAGCCGCTCATCAAGCACGAGTACTGCTTCACGGGCTGTGCCGGGCAGAACATCCTGCGCCTGCTGCCGCCGCTGTGCCTGACGAAGGCCGAGGCCGACGACTTCATCGAGAGACTGATAAGAGTAAAACCAGAAGAAGATTAGAATATGAAGATAGCAATGATAGGCGCTGGCGCCATGGGTGGTGCCACCGTCGAGGGCCTCATCAAGGGCCAGATGTTCAAGAACGAGGACATCACCGTCAGCGACCCGTCGGCCGCCGTGCTCGACAAGTTTGAGAAGATGGGCGTCTGCGTGACGACCGACAACAAACTGGCCGCCGAGACGGCCGACGTGGTGTGCGTGGTGGTCAAGCCCTGGCTCGTGGAGCGCGTACTGACCGACATCAAGCCCGAGCTTGACCCGAAGCGGCAGATTCTCATCGTGATTGCCGCCGGCGTGAAGTCGGAGAGCATCAAGGAGTGGTTGGGCGAGCAGTGCCCGCCGCTGTTCTTAGTCATTCCCAACATCGCGATTGCCGAGATGGCCTCGATGACGTTCATCGTCCCGTGTGCTGCTGTAGTACAGCAGCATACAGAACTGGTGGAGCGGATATTCGGCGAGATGGGCACGACGCTCATTACCGACGAGGCACACCTGGCGGCTGGCACGACGCTGGCCTCCTGCGGCATTGCCTACGCCATGCGCTATATCCGTGCTGCCAGCGAGGGCGGCGTGGAGCTGGGCTTCAAGGCCGACGACGCCAAGAAGATTGTGATGCAGACGATGAAGGGGGCCGTGGAGCTGCTCGAAGCCAGCGGTCTGCACCCTGAGGCAGCCATCGACCTGGTGACGACGCCTGGCGGCGTGACCATCAAGGGCCTGAACGAGATGGAGCATGCCGGCTTCACGTCGAGCGTGATACGCGGGCTGAAGGCGGGACTGCGATGATATCGCAGCATAGAAAGACAAACATTAAGAAACACAGATATGGACGAACAACTGAAACAGATAGGCGAGCGGCTGCGTGGACTGCGCGACGTGCTCGACATTCCGGTGAGCGAGATGGCCGAGACCATCGGCATCTCAGCTGAGAAGTATGAAAAGATAGAGAGTGGCGAGCTGGACATCACCATCTCGAACCTGATGAAGATTGCCAAGAAGTACGGCGTGTCGACAGAGGAGCTGATATTCGCCGAGTCGCCCCACATGAAGTCGTACTACGTGACGCGCAAGGGACAGGGCATGTCGATAGAGCGCACGAAGGCCTACAAGTACCAGTCGCTGGTCGGCGGCTTCGTGAACCACAAGGCCGATGTATTCATCGTGACCGTCGAGCCGAAGCCCGGTGCACGTACCATCTATAAGAACTCGCATCCCGGTCAGGAGTTCAACCTCGTGCTTGAGGGACAGATGGAGCTCTACATCGGCGGCAAGACCATCGTGCTCGACGAGGGCGACAGCATCTATTTCGACGCGACGAAGCCCCACGGCATGCTGGCAGTCGGCGACAAGGCGGTCAGATTCTTAGCATTCACAGTAGAATAAACTAGACAAATATGGTAGAAAGATTTTTGAAGCAGACGTCGTTCACGTCTGTTGAGGATTACAACAAGCACCTGGAGTTCATCATTCCCGAGAACTTCAACTTCGCCTACGACGTGATGGACGAGTGGGCCAAGGAAAAGCCCGACGGGCTGGCCCTGCTGTGGACCAACGACCAGGGCGAGGAGATACGCACGACGTTTGCAGAGCTGAAGGAGCAGTCGGACCAGGCGGCGTCTTACCTGATGTCGCTCGGCATCGGCAAGAACGACCCCGTGATGCTCATCCTGAAGCGCCGCTATGAGTGGTGGGTAGTGATGCTCGCCCTGTGCAAGATTGGCGCCATCGTCATCCCGGCCACCCACATGCTGACGAAGAAAGACATTATTTACCGCAACACCCGCGCCTCGGTGAAGGCCATCATCTGCGTCGACGACCCCTACGTGGTCAGCCAGATACAGGCCGCCAAGGACGACAGTCCGACGGTCAAGCAATACATCACCATTACCGATCACGGCAAGCCCATCCCCGAAGGCTTCCACGACTACCAGACGGAGATTCAGCAGGCACCGAAGTTCCAGCGCCCTGCCTTCGTCAATACCAACGACGACACGATGCTGATGTACTTCACCAGCGGAACCAGCGGCGAGCCGAAGATGGTGGCCCACGACTACCTCTACGCTATGGGCCACCTGACGACGGGCGTCTTCTGGCACAACCTGCACGAGGGCTCGCTCCACCTCACCGTGGCCGACACGGGCTGGGGCAAGGCCGTCTGGGGCAAGTTCTACGGACAATGGTTCGCCGGCGCGACGGTCTTCGTGTTCGACCACGAGAAGTTCAACGCCGACACACTGCTGCGCCAGATGGAGAAATACCACGTGACGAGCTTCTGCGCCCCGCCGACCATCTACCGCTTCATGATTCGCGAGGACCTGTCGAAGTACGACCTGTCGTCGCTCGAATACTGCACCACAGCCGGCGAGGCCCTGAACCCCGCCGTGTTCGATAAGTTCAAGGAGAAAACCGGCATCCAAATGATGGAAGGCTTCGGACAGACTGAGACCACCATGACGCTGGGCACCTTCCCCTGGATGACGCCGAAGCCCGGCTCGATGGGCATTCCCAACGCGCAGTACGACATCGACCTGATGCGTGCCGACGGCACCTCATGCGAGGATGGTGAAAAGGGTGAGATTGTGGTCCGCGTAGGCGACAAGAAGCCCATCGGACTGTTCAAGGAGTACTACCGCGACGAGGAAAAGACGCGCGAGGCTTGGCACGACGGCTACTACCATACGGGCGACATGGCCTGGCGCGACGAGGACGGCTACTATTGGTTTGAGGGCCGCATCGACGACGTCATCAAGTCCAGCGGCTACCGCATCGGCCCGTTCGAGGTGGAGAGTGCGCTGATGACTCACCCCGCCGTCGTGGAGTGCGCCATCACCGGCGTTCCCGACGACATCCGCGGCATGGTGGTCAAGGCCACCGTCGTGCTCGGCAAGGAGTGGAAGTCGAAGGCTGGCGACGAGCTGGTGAAGGAGCTGCAGCAGCACGTCAAGAAGGTAACCGCACCTTATAAATATCCGCGCATCGTCGAGTTCGTCGACGAACTGCCGAAGACCATCAGCGGCAAAATCCGCCGCGTGGAAATCCGCCAGAAAGACGCGGGGAAATAAGTGAGAAGTGAAGAGTGAGAAGTGAAGACGATAAAGCGAAGTATTGTCCTTGGTGTCATTGCGGTGGCCTTGCTGGTGCTCTATGCCGTCTATATGAATCCGGCTCTTCTGCCGCTGAGCGCGCTCTTGCTGATAGCGGCCATGCTCAACGAGTACTACCGCCGACGCCGCACCGCCGACGCCGCCAAGCCCTATGAGCAGACCGTCGACGAACTGACGGCCCGCTACGGCGAGCCCGACAACGTGATACTCGTCAACGCCACGCGCGCCAACGAGGCCTTAGGGGTGATACTCGTCTACGCAGACTTCCTCATCGTCGAAGGCCGCCGCATGGCGAAGGCCGACATCACCGACGTCACCTTCAACAACAGCGGCACGCCCTACGCCCCCGGCGAATACCAGGTCGTCATAGCCACCGCCACCGACGGCTGCCGCCGCATCAGCGTCGGCTACGATGCCGCCTGGGCCGGCGACGTGGCCGAGTTGATAAGAAAGAACCTGTAAGAAGAAATGAAACACAGAATAGTCATCAAAGTAGGCTCCAACGTGCTGACGCGCCAGGACGGCAAGCTCGACGTGACGCGCGTGTCGGCACTCGTCGACCAGATAGCGTGGCTGCGGCGGCAGGGCATCGAGGTGATACTGGTGTCGTCGGGAGCCGTCGCCTGCGGGCGGCGCGAGCTGACCGTCGACCACTCGCTCGACAGCGTCGAGCAGCGTCAGCTCTTCTCGGCCGTCGGCCAGGTGAAGCTCGTGGGCCTTTATTACGACCTCTTCCGTGAGTACGGCGTCCACGTGGGCCAGGTGCTCACGATGAAGGAGAACTTCGAGCCCGGCGAGCAGTACCAGAACCAGCAGGCCTGCATGCGGGTGATGCTCGAGAACGACGTGCTGCCCATCGTCAACGAGAACGACACGGTCTCGGTCACCGAGCTGATGTTCACCGACAACGACGAGCTCTCGGGCCTCATCGCCCAGATGATGCAGGCCGACACGCTCATCTTGCTCTCGAACATCGACGGCATCTACACCGGCCACCCCGACGACCCGCAGTCGGAGCTCATCAGCGAGGTGGCCCCCGACCGCGACCTCTCAGACTACATCCAGCCCGAGAAGAGCGCTTTCGGCCGCGGCGGCATGCACTCCAAGTACACCACGGCTACCCGCGTGCAGCGCGCTGGCATTCGCGTCATCATTGCCAACGGCGAGCGCGACGACATCCTGACCGCCCTGGTAGAGCACCCCGCCGACACGCCCCACACGGAGTTCGTCACTGCTTAGTCCGACTCTGATGGGACGCGCCTTATTCTATATAATAGGTATAGCACTGTTGTTGGCGGGATGCACAGCCGCCGACTCCTCGCAGTCGCACTACCAACGAGGGCACGCCCTGGCCCAACAGAGCCAGTCGGCCGAAGCCATGAGGGAGTACCTGTTGGCCGTCGAGGCCGACGACGACGCTACTTACGTCGCCAAGGCCCTGAGCCAGCTGGGCCATCTCTCCATGAACCACAGCGACCAGCAGCAGGCTCTCGGCTACTTCGAACAGGCCTGGCAGCGGGCCGCCCAGCTGGGCGACGTTCAGCTGATGGTACTTGCCCAGCGCGACCTCGGCCGTCTCTGGCGCATGAGGCAGCGGCCCGAGCGGGCCCTGCAATACTTTGCCCGCGCCGACAGTCTGCTGACGGCCGCACGTGCCGACAGTCTCGTCCAGTATGTCTACCCCGAATACATTTCCCTGCTGATGGACGCCGGGCGCGCCGGTGCCGCACGCCAGCTGGTGCGCAGCCTGCCCGTCGGCCGCACGTCGGGCCCCCTCTGCTTAGTAGCGGGCAAGTTCTACGCCGAGCAAGGGCAGCAGGACTCCGCCACCTATTACTTCCGACGCTGTTTAGAGACTGACAACGTCAGCAGCCGCGCCTCGGCAGCGATGTACCTGAGCGAGCTGACCGCCGACGACGACAACTGGGAGCAGGCATACGGCTACGCCTTGGAGTGCGCCGCCCTGGTTGACTCGGCCAAACTCGTGATGCAGCAGGAGAATGCCAGCCTCGTCAGTTCGCAGACCGACCAGCTGACCGTAGAGCGCGAGAACAGCCGCCTTTACCGTATATTGGCAGCCATCATTATCGGTGTCATCCTGACAGGCGCCGTGCTCACCATCTTTGTCCGCGAACGCATCGCCCGCCTCAAGCGTCACCACGAAGAAGAACGCCAGGCCAGCGTCAGCCGGGCCCGAAACCGACAGGAGAAACTGATAGAGGAGTTCCACAACACGCAGCTGTATCGCCAGATTCTGATGAACGAGAGCATCAACGCTGAACAATGGCAGGACTTGCAGCAATACCTGGACAGCCAGACCGACGGCTTCACCTCGAAGCTCACCACCTTCTACCCCGCCATCAAGCCCCAGGAGCTACAGGTCTGCCAACTGCTGAAGTTGGAGTTTACCAACCAGCAGATAGCCGCCATACAGTGTAAGACCCAGCAGGCCATCACTAACCTGCGCAAGCGCCTCTACCAGAAAATCTTCGGGAAAGAGGGCTCGGCCGACGATCTGAACCAGTTTGTCAGGCTCTTCCCGCAGGTGTGAAGTGCTTGTGAAGGAAATTACCGATGGAATGGGCCATTTGTGAAGTTTTTGTGAAGTAAAAAGCGCGGCGGCAAGGCAAAAAAGCCGTAACTTTGCAGCCGAAAACCCAAAGCAATGAGAACTATGAGACTGACCTTCCTAACACTGCTTACCTGGCTCGCATGCCTGACGCCGGCTACGGCTGCCGACGTTGACTCGCTGCTGTACGAACGGCAGGAGAACTTCGAGCGCTTCACCCGGCAGTTCCCCACGGAGCGCGTCTACCTGCACTTCGACAACACCTCCTACTACAAAGGTGAGAGCATCTGGTACAAGGCCTACGTCGTGCGCGACGACAACCTGCACCACACCGACCTGAGCCGCATTCTATACGTCGAGCTGCTCAACCCCATCGGCTATCCCATTGAGACGCAGAAACTGATGATCAAGAACGGCCAGGCCAACGGCTCGTTCGAGCTGAAAGACACGCTGAACGCCGGCTTCTACGAGGTGCGCGCTTACACGGCCTGGATGCTCAACTTCACCACAGGCGACGAGCACGGCTGGTGGCGCATGCACTCCAAGGAAGCCCAGCGCCAGTGGGGGACGCGCATACAGCGCTACGTCAAGGGCAACGCCGGCATCTTCAGCCGCGTGTTCCCCATCTACGAGCGGGTAGAGCGGGGCGAGTACTCCAAACGGCGCATGCCCCGTCTGCCCAAGGCCACGGCCACGATGCTCGCCCCCATCAAGGACCGGCTGAAGCTCGACTTCTACCCCGAAGGCGGCAATCTGGTGCGCGACGTGCCGGGGCGCGTGGCCTTCCAGGCCCATAACGCCGAGGGGCGCACGCTGAACGTGGCCGGCGCCCTCTACCGCCGGGGCGACAGCATCGGCTACTTCAAGACCGACTACGCCGGGCGCGGCGTCTTCTCCGTCACGCCCGACTCCCTCGACGCCGAGGAACTGACGAAGGGGCTCGAGCTGCGCCTCACCTACCAGGGCCGCGACTACAGCTTCGACTTGCCCCGTCCCAAGCGGCGCGGGTTCTCGCTCAACGTCTTCCACAGCGGCGACCAGCTGAAGGTCATCGCCGCCCGCAATGCCAAGACCGACGGCCAACTGTTAGGGCTGAGCATCACGTCGCGCGGCCGCACTTATTATTACAATACCGTTGACCTGCAGGATGACCTGAAGTCCATAGCCCTCGTCGACAAGCACTCGCTGCAGACGGGCGTCAACGTGGTGACGCTGTTCACCGACGAGGGCAAGACGATAGCCCAGCGCCTAGTGTTCGTCAACAACCACGACATGGACGGCTACAAGCTGACTCCCCTCCCTTCTGGAGGAGCCGGAGGTGGGCTTGCCCCCTACCAGAAAGTCGCCCTCGACTACCAACTGACTGACACTGCCGGCCGGCCCGTAGAGAAAGCCCTCGACTTCTCCATCGCCGTCACCGACGGCTACACCCGCGAGGAGACCTACGACGACGGCAACGTGCTGAGCTACCTGCTGCTGGCTTCCGAGGTGAAGGGCTTCATCCCCCACCCCGAATACTACTTCGAGGCCGACGACAACGAACGGCGACAGGCCCTCGACATGCTGCTCATGGTGCAGGGCTGGACACGCTACGACTACGAGCAGATGATGAGCGGCAGCAAGTTCGAGCCCATGCTTGACATCGAGCGCGGCCTGACCTTCGCCGGCCGTGTGTGGGACGACAACGACTACGAGCAGCGCATCTTCTGGAAGCAGCAGCCGAACAATCCCTACTGGGTGTACTCCGAGATGTATATCAACGGCGACACCCTGCCCTACCGCGACAACTCACTGGACGACTGGATGTACCCGGCCGACGCCTACCATGAGGGTGGCAAGCCGCTGCTCATCATGACCGCCGAGGCCAAGGTCGACACCACGGGCCACTTCCGCCTGAACATGACGCCCTTCTGGGGCAAGGGGCGCATCGCGCTGATGCTCAACAAGGAGAGCATCGAGCAGTTAGGCCTCATGAGGGGCGGCGTCAACGGCCACAACTTCCGCTGGAACACCATCAAGCGCCCGGCCTATCTGGTGGGCAAGCGCATAGAGCCGCTAAACCAATACTCGCCGTTGCCTAAAAACTACGACTACTACGAGACGGCAGCCCTCGTCGACCCCATCGACCGCGACATGTTCCGCTACGGCTTTATGGCCGCGCCCAAGGACATGACGGGCAAGCTCATCTACTACGACCCCGTCAGCCAGACCTACGTCACCCCCGAAGTGCTCAAGAAGAAGAGCCGCAAGTGGAGCAACTTCCGCGACGTCAGCCCCGTCTGCGTGATGGATGTCAAGGACGTCATGGCCTGGCTCTCCAACATCTACGGCGACATTCAGGACTTCGGCCCGCGCCATCCGAACCCATACGCTTCAGGTATGCCGGTAGAGCATAACTACAACTACGCCAACCGCACCACGGACCATCAAGTCAACCGTCTTGACCAGAATGTGAACTACGCCAACCTGAACGAGATACTCTACATCTTCGGACTCGACGGCATGAACAACACCTACGTCAATGCCGGCATCGAAGGCGACATGCCCCTCTACACCACGTCTACCGGCTCGAAGGACTATCTGCCGCCGGGGCTGCGGTTCTTCCCCATCAAGGAGAACTTCAAGGAGCTGCGCCTCTATGCCGACACCGACAACCGCCGCCTGACCCACCAGCGGGGCCGCTACAACGAGACGGTCTTCTCCTTCGACGACGGCAGCTCCACCAACGACGCCCGCCCGCTGACCAGCATCTTCAACTTCGTCACCGACAGCGTGATCAGCGACGCCCACCCGTTGCCCGACTTCATGGGGTTCCGCATCAACTTCCAGGGACTGACGCAGCCCGCCGAGTTCTACGCGCCCAACTACGACTGGGATCCCGAGCCTGAGGAGACCGACTACCGCCGCACCGTCTACTGGAACCCGCAGGTGACGACCGACCGGCAGGGCCGCGCCCACATAGAGTTCTTTAACAATGGCTTCAGCCAGACGCTGAAGGTGTCGGCCGAGGGCATCACGGCCAACGGCCTGCCGGTGGTCTCGGAGAGGAGAGATGAGAGGTGAACTATGAAGCAAGTACTATTAACGATAGTCTGTGTACTGATGTCGGCCATGGCCAGCGGCCAGACCGTCAGCCTGCAGGCGGCTCTCAGCGACTCGACGTTCCTGAACCTCCGCCTGACCTGCAAGGGCGACGGCGAGCGCACGCTGACACTGACCGCCGCCTACCTGACGCGCCGGGGCAACATGAAGCGCACGCCCGTGGCGTGCACCAACCTGAGCTACCGGTTCGACCAGCAGGCGCCAACGTCGTTCTTCTTCTCGCTCAACTTCAGCTACAACCGGCGCCCCTATCGCGCCCACGGCTCATACACGGCCGCACCAACGCCTGACGACATGCCCGACTGCTCGCTGCGCTGCGTGCCGCTCAGGCTGAGCGACAAGACCCTGCGCGAGAGCGAATACCAAAACTATCCCTGAATGAAACACTGGCTCACGATATCAGCAACACCGAGGGCGCCTTCGCCCTCAGCTGCGACTCGGCCGACGTGGTGCGCATCAGCTTCGTGGGCTTCGGCGTCTTCCGTTAGCGACGACGCCAGCAAAAAAAGCGCAAAAAAGCTTGGCGGTTAGCCCACTTATTCGTAACTTTGCACGCACTAAACAAACGATAACACCATGAACGAGCAATTCATAAAAGCCAAGCAGGCCAGCCGCGGGCTGGCTCTGCTCACCGACCAGCAGCGGAGCGACGTGCTGCTGGCCGTGGCCGACGCCATCGTCGCCAACCAAGACCGTATTCTCGCTGCCAACGCCGACGACCTGGCCAAGATGGACTGCCAGAACCCGCTCTACGACCGTCTGCAGCTGACCGAGAAGCGCCTGGCCGACATCGCCGCCGACATGCGCAACGTGGCCGCGCTGCCCACACCGCTGGGCCACGTCACCAAGCAGAAGACGCTGCCCAACGGCCTGCGCCTGTGCCGCGTGTCGGTGCCCTTCGGCGTCATCGGCATGATCTACGAGGCCCGGCCCAACGTCACCTACGACGTCTTCTCGCTCTGCTTCAAGAGCGGCAACGCCTGCGTGCTGAAGGGTGGGCGCGACGCCGTCGCTTCAAACGAGGAAGGGGTGGCGATCATTCACGAGGTGCTGCGCCGGCAGGGCGTCAGCCCCGACGTGGTGCAGCTGTTGCCCGCCACCCACGAGGCGACGGCCGAGATGCTGACGGCCGTGGGCTACATCGACCTGTGCATACCGCGCGGCGGCCGCCGACTGATAGACTTCGTGCGCGACAATGCCCGCGTGCCCGTCATCGAGACCGGCGCCGGCGTGGTGAACACCTACTTCGACAAGGACGGTGACTTAGAGATGGGCAAGGCCATCATCCTGAACGCCAAGACACGCCGCGTCTCGGTCTGCAACGCCCTCGACTGCCTCCTGGTTCATCTAGATCGTCTAGATGATCTAGATCGTCTAGTCGAGCCTATGGCCGAGAAGCACGTCATCATCTACGCCGACGAGCCGGCCTACGCCGCCCTCGACGGCCACTACCCCTACCTGGAGCACGCCACCGACGAGAGCTTCGGCACGGAGTTCATGGACTACAAGCTGGCCGTGAAGACCGTCGGCTCGCTCGACGAGGCGCTGGCACACATCGACCGCTACGGCTCAGGCCACAGCGAGGCCATCATTACCCGCGACGAAGTAGCCGCAAGGAAGTTCCAGGCCCACGTCGACGCGGCCTGCGTCTACTGGAACGCGCCGACCTCGTTTACCGACGGCGCACAGTTCGGCCTCGGTGCCGAGATTGGCATCTCGACACAGAAGCTCGGCCCCCGCGGCCCCATGGCCCTGGAGGAGATTACCACCTACAAATGGCTGATTGAGGGCGAGGGCCAGACGCGGCCGTGATTCTACTCTCTTTAGGCACGGAAAAACACGGAAGACACTGTTCACCGTGTTCTTCCGCGTTTTTCCGTGCCTAAAAGCGCTCCCAGAGCCGCTCGGCCAGGAAGCGCTCGACGGCACGGCGGATGGACGTCAGTCCGAAGCGCGCGGGCTCTAACTCATCGACAGGAATCCATTGGCAGTCGGCGGCATCGTCGGCTGCCTTTGGTTTGGCCTCGGCGCCGACGCGCACCAGGAAATCGGCGTCGAGCGTGTGGATGACCATTCCGCTGTACAGATACTGGTTGGGCACGGTGAACAGGTAGGTCACCTCGCCGACCTCCAGGCCCGTCTCCTCCTTAATCTCGCGGCGCATGCCTTCCTCGATGGTCTCGTACATATCGACGAAACCGCCGACGAGGTCGAGCGTGCCCTTGGCGGGCTCCTTCCCCCGCCGCACGACGAGCAGCTCGTTGCGCGGGTTCAGGATGAAGGCTGCCGTGGCGGCCGACGGGTTGGCGTAGTAGACGAAGCCGCAGTCCTGGCACGCCTTGCTCTTGAAGTTGTGCTCCGTCCAGCG
>OCTX012232775.1_pt1 | contig 16385 bp, 12 predicted proteins | sample 1539691 | NCBI WGS metagenome assembly OCTX01 (sample SAMN02144231, study PRJEB22623) | gut metagenome | biome: sheep rumen | host: Ovis aries | place: New Zealand | reverse complement strand
ATAGCTAAACCTTATTTCATAAAAATCCCCAGGGCAATGCCCCGGGGATTTTTTTTGCTCTATTTATTTTGTTGTCTCGATAATACTTTCTAATTTTGCATAAAATAATTATAATTATGGCAACTTATACTATTATCCTTAACGAGCGTTCAGCTAAAGATAAGGCTTTGGTTGAATATCTGAAAGCATTGGGAGCTCTTATTACTAAGGTTTCTCCTAAGCGCAAAGGAAGTCTTCAGCGTTCTATGGAGGATAAAAAAGCAGGAAGAATCGAACGTTTTGATTCCTCCGAGGATATGTTTAAGTCATTAGGAATGTAGAGACATCCCGCGGGACGTCTCTACTACATACAGCGTATTTCGCATGAATTGATTTTCCTTATTTGTCATCATAGTGTCCCTCTAATCTTAGTATTAACACTAATACGGTCTCATCATATATATCGTAAATCATTCGGTCTTTTGCTGTCAGTCTTCTTGAATAGGTGATGCTATTTCCTTTTTTCAGTGGTTCTGGATGTCCGGTTCCTGTTCTTGGATGCTCTTCCAATTCCTTCAATAATTTAATCAATTTTTTTATTGCTTCTGGATTGGATTTTTTCCATTTTTTTATCACCTTTTCGGCTGAATTTGTGAATGCTATTTGATAACTCATAATTGTTCAATCCAATTGGCTGCTTCAATAGCATTGGAGAAGATTGTAACTTTTCCTTTCCTGTATTCTTCTCTTGCTTCCTCAAGTTTCTTTTCTAAGTCCGGAGATATAATCATGTCATCATCAGAAATAGGAATTACCAAATACTTTTTGCTTTTTCGCTGAATAATCAACCTTTCTCCATTATCGGCCAAATTTAGCATGCTTGCCATATTATTCCGAAAATCACGTACATTTATTGCATTCATAATACTTTTGTTTTTTATTTTTGCAAAAATACCGTTTTTTTAGTTCTTATCCAAATTTTGTGTACATTTTTTTGTACACATTCGATTTGTTTGTATAATTTTTCATTCTTCATTCTACATTCTATTTCATATTTATTTCGTAACTTTGCAAAATAATTTGAAAAATAACTTAATAATAAAATAAATAGTAAATCGTAAATAGTAAAATCGTAAATATCAATGGCAGACTATAACTTTAGAGAAATCGAACAGAAATGGCAACAGCGCTGGGTTGCCGACAAAACGTATCAAGTGACGGAGGACAACTCCAAACCTAAGTTCTATGTGCTCAATATGTTCCCATATCCGTCGGGAGCAGGACTGCATGTGGGACATCCCCTGGGCTATATCGCCAGCGACATCTATGCGCGCTACAAGCGACAGAAAGGCTACAACGTGCTCAACCCCATGGGTTACGACGCCTACGGACTTCCGGCTGAGCAGTATGCCATACAGACGGGACAGCATCCCGAAATCACCACTTTCCAGAATATTGACCGCTACAGAGAGCAGCTCGACAAAATCGGATTCTCATTCGACTGGAGCCGTGAGGTACGCACCTGCACGCCCGACTACTACCACTGGACACAGTGGGCCTTCCAGCTGATGTTTGAGAGCTATTACGACACCGAGAAGCAGAAAGCACAACCCATCGCACTGCTCGTCGACCACCTCAACGCACAGGGCACCGACGGACTCAACGCATGGGGAAGCGAGGAGCTGACCTTCACTGCCGACGAATGGAAGGCCATGGACCAGAAGCAGCAGAGCGACACCCTCATGAACTGGCGCATCGCGTTCCTCGGAGAGACGATGGTGAACTGGTGTCCGGAGCTGGGCACGGTGCTTGCCAACGACGAGGTGGTGGAAGGCGTGAGCGTGCGCGGTGGCTACCCCGTGGTGCAGAAACGGATGCGCCAGTGGTGCCTGCGTGTCAGCGCCTACTCACAGCGCCTGCTCGACGGTCTCGACACCATCGACTGGACCGAGTCGCTCAAGGAGACACAGCGCAACTGGATCGGACGCTCTGAAGGTGCCGAGATCGTGTTTAACGTGGCCGACAGCGACAAGCAGTTCACTATCTTCACAACTCGTGCCGACACGATGTTCGGAGTCACGTTCATGGTGCTGGCGCCGGAGAGCGAGCTCGTAAGCGAGCTGACCACACCGGAGCAGAAAGCGGCGGTGGACGCATACCTCGACCAGGTGAAGTCACGAACGGAGCGGGAGCGCATGATCGACAAGAAGGTGACGGGCGTCTTCACCGGAAGCTATGCCATCAACCCGTTCACCGGAGAGAAGAACCCGATATGGGTGAGCGACTATGTGCTCGCCGGCTATGGCACTGGCGCCATCATGGCTGTGCCTGCCCACGACTCACGCGACTATGCTTTCGCACGCCATTTCAATCTGCCCATCATACCGCTTATCGAAGGCGCTGACGTCAGCGAGGAGAGCTACGATGCCAAGGAGGGTATCGTGATGAACAGCCCAAGGGCCGGCGTCACACCTTATATCGACTTCTCGCTCAACGGCATGACCATCAAAGAAGCCATTGCCGCCACAAAAGTATATATTGAAGCACATCATATCGGACGCGTGAAGGTGAACTACCGCCTGCGCGACGCCATTTTCTCACGCCAGCGCTACTGGGGAGAGCCATTCCCAGTGTACTACAAGAACGGCATCCCCATGATGATCCCGTCGGAATGCCTGCCGCTTGAGCTGCCGGAGGTCGACAAGTTCGAACCTACTGCCACAGGTGAGCCACCGCTCGGCAACGCTACCGTATGGGCATGGGATGAAACGAACAAGAAGGTGGTGGAGAACACGAGGATCGACAACAAGACCGTCTTCCCAATCGAGCTCTACACCATGCCTGGATTCGCAGGAAGCTCCGCTTACTACCTCCGCTATATGGACCCTCACAACACGGAGTGCCTCGTCAGCAAGGAGGCAGACGAATACTGGCAGAACGTGGACCTCTACGTGGGAGGCACCGAGCATGCCACCGGTCACCTCATCTATAGCCGCTTCTGGAACAAGTTCCTCCACGACTACGGATACAGCGTGAAGGAAGAGCCGTTCCAGAAACTCGTCAACCAGGGCATGATCCAGGGACGCTCCAACTTCGTCTACCGCGACAACGAGGCAAGCAAGGCAGCCGGACACCCCGTATTCGTCTCCTACGGACTGCGCAAGGAGGTGAAGGACGTCACCCCGATCCATGTCGACGTCAACATCGTGTCGAACGATTTGCTCGACATCGAGGCATTCAAAGCATGGCGGCCGGAATATGCCGACGCTGAGTTCGTCCTCGAGGACGGCAAGTACATCTGCGGATATGCCGTCGAGAAGATGTCGAAGTCTATGTTCAACGTGGTGAATCCCGACATCGTAGTCGAGAAATACGGAGCCGACACCCTCAGGCTCTACGAGATGTTCCTCGGACCAGTGGAGCAGTCCAAGCCTTGGGACACCAACGGAATCGACGGATGCTTCCGCTTCCTGCGCAAGCTCTGGATGTTCATCTTCGACAAGGACGGACAGCTGCGACTCAACGACGCAGAGCCGACGAAGGAGGAGCTGAAGAGCATACACAAGCTCATCAAGAAGGTGAGCGAGGACGTGGAGACTTTCTCTTACAACACCTCCATCTCAGCATTCATGATCTGTCTGAACGAGCTGACGCAGCTGAAGAGCAGCAACAAGGCCGTCGTCGACAGCTTCATACGCCTGCTCGCCCCGTTCTGCCCTCATTTCGCAGAAGAGGTATGGCATGCACTGGGACATGACACCACAGTGTGCGACGCACAGTGGCCCGAATGGAACGAGGACTTCCTCAAGGAAGACAACGTGAGCCTCACCATCAGCTTCAACGGAAAGGCACGCTTCCAGATGGAATTCCCTGCCGACGCCGACAACGCCACCATCGAGGCAGCGGTGCTCGCCAACCCCCAGTCGCAGAAGTACATGGAAGGCAAGCAGCACGTGAAGACCATCGTCGTGCCAAAGAAAATCGTGAATATTGTCATTAAGTAGTTTAAAGTTTAAAGTTTAAAGTTTAAAGTGAAGTTAGTTATGCAATAGAATATCACTATCCACATTAAACTTTCAACATAAATACTATCCACATTAAACTTTCAACATTAAACTTTCAACTAAAAAAATATGCAAAACATCTATCTTGAAGTCCGCGACTTCATATTGATAACTTTGGGTCTGGCCATCTATGCGATGGCCTACACCTGTTTTATCCTCCCTTACCAAATCACAACGGGAGGCGTGGCAGGTATTGCCGCCATCGTATATTATGCCACCGGCATCGAGGTGCAGGTCACCTACCTGCTCATCAACGCCGCATTCCTTATCGCTGCCATCAAAATCCTGGGATGGAAATTCTGCCTGAAGACCATCTACGGTGTGCTGATGCTCACCTTCCTGCTCTGGCTCTTCCAGCGCCTCATCATCCAGGACGACGGATCGCTCCCACAGGTACTGGGCAACGAGTCGTTCATGGCATGCGTCATCGGAGCCCTCCTCGAGGGTATCGCACTCTCGTTCTGCTTCCTCAACAACGGGTCCACGGGTGGCACCGACATCATTGCCGCCATCGTCAACAAATACAAGAACATGAGCCTGGGTGTCGTGCTGATGATCTGCGATGTCGTCATCATCAGCTCATGCTACTTCGTGTTCGACGATCTCGACACGGTGCACCGGGTACAGAAGGTGGTCTTCGGTTTCTCTGCACTCATCATCTCAAGCTTCACACTCGACTACGTCATCAACCGACAGCGGCAGTCAGTGCAGTTCATGATCTTCTCACGCAACTACTCCAAGATTGCCGATGCGCTCAACGCGACGGGTAGGGGAGTGACCGTACTCAATGGAGAGGGATGGTACACCAAGACGGAGCGCAAGGTGCTGGTATGCCTCGTGAAGAAGCGCTATTCTGTCGAGATTTTCCGACTGATCAAGCAGATTGACCCTTATGCCTTCCTGTCCATGGCCAATGTGCAGGGAGTGTACGGTGAGGGATTCGACCAAATGAAAGTAAAGAAAATGAGCAAGAAGAAAACCATCGTCTTCGCCACGAACAACGCGCACAAGCTCGAGGAGGTGCGCGCCATGCTCGGCGAGAAATACGATATCCGCAGCCTCGATGACATCGGATGCCGTTCCGACATACCGGAGACGGGGGACACATTCCAGGAGAACGCGCTGCAGAAAGCCCAGTTCGTGAAGAAATACTACGGCTTCGACTGCTTCGCCGACGACAGCGGTCTGGAGGTGGCGGCTCTCGACGGCGCGCCTGGCATCCTCTCCGCCCGCTATGCCACGGAGGAAGGCCACGACAGTGCTGCCAACAACGCCAAGCTCCTGCGCGAGATGGAGGGAAAGACCGACCGACGTGCTGACTTCCGAACCGTCATCGCATTCATCGAAGGCGACACCACCACCTATTTCGAAGGTCGTGTGGATGGCGAGATTCTCACCGAGCTCCACGGAGATGGAGGTTTCGGCTACGACCCGCTCTTCGTGCCAGAAGGATGCGAGCTGACTTTCGCCGAGATGACCCAGGAAGAAAAGAACGCCATCAGCCACCGCGGACGGGCCGTCGCCAAATTTGTGGAGTTCCTCAAGTCAAGGGAATAGCTGAATAAAGTCTGACCTGTCCGACTTGTCTGACCCGTCCGACCACTTTTCCCCAAAAAAACAATAAATTCCGCCGATTTCCGTTATCTTAAATAAACTGAAACCCTTATGAAACGAATCCTATCATTCATATTCCTTCTCTGCGCAGTATGCACAGCATCTGCCGACGACGGAAACTGGCATATCTACGCCGCTTACCACAACGCTACTAAAGTAGTCCAGGTGAAGGACCTGATTTACGTGCTGAGCGACGGCAACCTCTACAGCTACGACCCCGAGGACACGAGTGTCACAACCTACGACAAGACAACCGTGCTGAGCGACTTCGACATCTTCGACATCGTGGCATGTGAGAAGACGGGAGAGGTGGCCATCGTCTACAAAAACGGAAATATCGATCTCCTCGATGCCGACGGAAACACCTTCAACCTCTCGGAGCTGAAGACCAAGATTATCCCGAACAAAACCATCAACGACGCGATTGTGGAGGGCGATATGCTGTATATCTCCATCAACTCCGGCATCGTTTGCGTCAACCTCAGACAACGGGCTTTCGCCGACTATTACGACCTCGGAGTGGAGGTCAGGAGCACGGCTCTCTATGAGGGAAGAATCATGGCGCTCACACCATCGGGCATCTACACTGGCGATACTGCCACAAACCTGCTCGACCCCAGCAACTGGCAGAACGTGGGAACAAACCTCACCTACTACCAGAAAATACGTAACATGGGAGGGACTCTCTATATCAAGTGGGTGGGGGGACTGGCCTATATACGTGATTTGGAAAATTTCCGCACGAGTCAGGTCTTTGCCGACCGAGTCACCAACGACATCTGGACAGACAACGGAAAACTCTATGCGCAGACCAGCACCAACCACTTCTATGAGGTGAGCAGCCCTACAGAATATGTGGCGTACGACAATGAAGAGGGCATACTGTCAAGCTGCTACAGCAACTCCACTTACTGGTGCGCATGCGGAGAGAAAGGACTGCAGGGACTATCGCTGAACGACGGCACAATCGCACCAAAGGTGGCATCGGTCATTCCTGACGGACCGATACGCGACTATGCATACAAGCTCAACATGATAGGAGACAGACTGCTCGTCGCTGGTGGAGTCTTCAACTACAGCGGAGAGATGCAGCGAAGGGCTACCGTCATGAAATATGAGAACGGACAATGGACCACATTCGACGAGTCTCCATACGATACTTTCGGAGACCTCTTCTACCGTAATGCCAGCGACGTGGTGCAGGACCCCGCAGACCCCGAACACCATTTCGTAGGCACCGTACGTTCTGGAATCTACGAGTTCCAGGACTACAAGTACGTCGACCACTTCACATACGACAACTCACCTATCACGTCTATCTTACCCACGTACGAGACGAGAGGACAATATGTACGTACCACAGGACTGGCATTCGACGCACAGCGAAACCTCTGGTTCTGCAACACCGAGTGCGACACCGTCATACGTATCTTCAAGGCTGACCGGACTTGGACGTCTTACTACGTGCCGGAAATCAAGGGATTCCCTACATTCGACCACATCGTGTTCGACCAGAGGGGATGGGCATGGATCAACAGCCGTCGTTCGGGAGGAAATGGTATAAAGGCCGGATTCCTCATCGTCAACACAAACAACAACCCGGGAAACCCCAGTGGGTTCGAGCATAAGTTCGTCAACCAGTTCTACAACCAGGACGGAAATATCTATGCACCGGTGCTGATGACTTGCTTCTGCTTCGATCTCGACGGAGCGCTTTGGCTGGGCTACGACAAGGGACTCTTTATGGTGCCTGACCCCGTCGCGCTATATAACAGCACGGAAAGGGAGCCGGTCTTCCAGCAGATCAAGGTGCCCAGAAAAGACGACTCCAGCCTGGCTGACTATCTGCTCAGCGAAGTGCCTATCAAATGCATCACCATCGACGGAGGAAACCGAAAATGGATTGGAACAAGCGGACAGGGAGTATATCTCATCAGCCCGGACGGACAAGAGACCATCGAGCACTTTACGGCGGCAAACAGCCCGCTAACCAGCGACGACGTCTACGACATCAAGGTGAACGGAAAGAACGGGGAGGTGTTCATCGCCACCGCCAACGGACTATGCTCGTTCATCGGAGAGGCCACTGATCCCGTCAGCAAGTTCGACAAAGACCTCGTGAAGGTGTATCCCAACCCTGTAGGACCGGAATACGATGGAAAGATCGTCATACGGGGACTGATGACCAACACCAACGTCAAGATAGTAAACGCCGCCGGGCGCCTCGTGCATGAAGGAACCAGCGTGGGAGGTACCTACTCCTGGAACGGACGCCTCGCAAGCGGCAAACGATGCGCATCCGGTGTCTACTACATCCTCGGAACCAACGAAAGCGGCGACGAAGGCGTAGTCGGCAAGTTCGTAATCATTTAAATGGATCAACTCTAAACAAGACTGAGTAACTTCCCTCTAAACTCTAAACTCTAAACTAAAAAATCGCATATCCTGCATAAAAATACGCATTTTTATGCAGGATATGCGATTTTTTTGCATTTTATTGCAGAAAAATTATGAATATTTGCATATTTTTCGTAACTTTGCACTGTTTTTGTAGAGACGCCCCGTAGGGCGTCTTGTAACTATAACCATCGACTACCCGTAGAGACGCCCCATGGGGCGTCTTGTAACTAAAAAAACTTGTAAAGAATGAAGACGTCCGCAGGGCGTTCTACAGGAAAAAAAGATAAAATTATGGCAGAAAATTTGGTAATCAAAGAATTGAACGATGTTGCAGTACGCTTTTCTGGCGACTCAGGCGACGGAATGCAGTTGGCCGGCAACATCTTCTCAACCGTGTCGGCTACGGTCGGCAACAGTATCAGCACTTTTCCGGACTATCCAGCCGACATTCGAGCACCCCAAGGTTCTCTCACAGGAGTGAGCGGATTCCAGGTGCATATCGGTGCTGACATTGTGTATACCCCGGGAGATAAATGCGACGTGCTTGTGGCCATGAACGCTGCTGCACTCAAAACGCAATACAGATACGCCAAGCCGGGAGCCGCCATCATCATCGACACCGACTCATTCGCTCCGGCTGACCTCAAGAAGGCTGCGTTCGCCACAGACGACCCGCTCAAGGAGATGGGGATTGACCCCGACCGCGTCATCGCTTGCCCGATCACACAGATGGTGAAGGACTGTCTGGCCGACAGCGGAATGGACGTGAAGAGCATCGTGAAATGCCGTAATATGTTTGCACTCGGACTCGTATGCTGGCTCTTCGACAGAGACCTCAACGTGGCTTTCAATTTCCTCAGAGAGAAATTCGCCAAGAAGCCCGGTGTGGCCGAAGCCAACATCAAGGTGATACAGGCTGGATACGACTACGGACACAACACGCACTCCAGCGTGGCGAATGTCTACCGTATCGAGACCAAACACAAGGTGCCGGGAAGATATATGGACATCACCGGAAACAAAGCCACGGCATACGGACTCATCGCAGCTGCGGAGAAGGCCGGGCTACAGCTATACCTCGGTTCTTACCCCATCACACCGGCCACCGACATCCTGCATGAGCTCTCGAAGCACAAGTCATTGGGCGTGAAGACCGTGCAATGTGAGGACGAGATCGCAGGATGCGCAAGCGCAGTAGGTGCGTCGTTTGCCGGTGCGCTTGCAGCCACTTCCACTTCCGGACCGGGTATCTGCCTCAAGTCGGAGGCCATGAACCTGGCGGTCATCATGGAGCTGCCGCTCGTCGTGCTCGACGTGCAGCGAGGTGGACCTGCCACCGGCCTGCCTACGAAGAGTGAGCAGACTGACCTGCTGCAGGTGCTCTTCGGACGTAACGGTGAGTCGCCTATGCCGGTGATCGCTGCAACCAGCCCTACCGACTGCTTCGACGCTGTGTATAACGCAGCCAAGATCGCGCTCGAGCACATGACTCCGGTCGTGCTCCTCACTGACGCCTACGTGGCAAACGGATCAGGGGCATTCAAACTCCCTGACCTCAACGACTATCCTGACATCAAGCCGCCTTACGTGCCGGAAGAGCTCCGGGGAACATGGACGCCCTACCAGCGCGACGAGCAGACCGGCGTGCGCTATTGGGCAGTGCCCGGACGCGAGGGATTCGAGCATATCCTCGGAGGACTGGAGAAGGACAACAAGACGGGTGCCATCAGCACCAACCCTGAGAACCACGACCTCATGACACGACTGCGTAAGGCGAAGATCGACAAGATTCCTGTACCTGACCTCGAGGTGGAGGGCGACAAGGACGACGCAGAACTGCTCATCGTGGGATTTGGAGGCACTTACGGACATCTCCATGCCGCCATGGACGAGATGAGGGCGGAAGGAAAGAAAGTGGCGCTCGCACAGTTCAAATATATCAACCCGCTGCCAAAAAACACGGCCGACGTGCTGAAAAAATACCCAAAGGTGGTCGTGGCAGAGCAGAACATGGGACAGCTTGCCGCTTTCCTACGTATGAAAGTCGACAACTTCGTGCCGCTACAGTTCAATGAGGTCAAAGGACAGCCGTTCGAGGTGGAAGCCCTCAAGAATTATTTCAATTCCATCATCTGAATAAATTAGTTTCAGATTACTCCGATTACTCCGAGTATTCCGATTACTCAGATTATTCTGATTACTCCGAGTACTCAAAAAAAACCAAAAAAACATCAACAATGGAAACAACAACATATACACAGGCTGATTTCAAGAAAGGACAGCCGAGGTGGTGTCCGGGATGCGGCGACCACTTCTTCCTCGCATCGTTGCACAAGGCAATGGCAGAAATCGGAAAACCTCCTTATCAGAACGCTGTCATCTCTGGTATCGGATGCTCCAGCCGTCTGCCCCACTATATGGCCACTTACGGCATGAACACCATCCACGGACGTGCTGCTGCCATCGCCACGGGATGCAAGGTGGCTAACCCGGAGCTTACGGTATGGCAGGTGAGCGGCGACGGTGACGGACTCGCCATCGGAGGTAACCACTTCATCCACGCCAACCGACGCAACATCAACCTCAACATGATTCTGCTCAACAACCGTATTTACGGACTGACCAAAGGACAGTATTCTCCGACGTCGCCACGTGGATTTGTCTCCAAGTCCAGCCCTTACGGCACGGTGGAGGACCCGTTCCGACCGGCTGAGCTCTGCTTCGGAGCACGAGGACATTTCTTCGCACGCGCCGTGGCCACCGACGCCAAGGGAACCATTGAAATTCTCAAGGCGGCCGACGCGCACAAAGGTGCTTCAGTATGCGAGATACTCCAGAACTGTGTCATCTTCAACAACGGTACGCACGACAACGTCTATTCGCCTGCTGAGCGAAAGAAGAACGCCATTTACCTCGAGCACGGAAAGCCGATGGTATTCGGAGAAAACAACGAATACGGTCTCGTGCAGGAGGGATTCGGAGTGAAGGTGGTGAAAATCGGTGAGGACGGCTACACCATGGACGATGTGCTCATACACGACGCACACTGCGAGGACAACACGCTCCACGCTAAGCTCGCCATGATGGAGTGGCCGGTGGCCCTGGGAGTCATACGTGACGTCGACGCACCTACCTACGACGACTCTGTCACAGCACAGATTGAGGAGGTATCAGCCAAGAAGAAATACCACAACTTCGCTGAGCTCCTCGAAACCAACGACATCTGGGAAGTAAAGTAGAGACGCCCCATCGATTCTCCTATAGAGACGCCCCACGGGGCGTCTCTACTATTTTAAAGACACACACGTTTTGTTTTCTCAAAAATAAATTGTAATTTTGCACTTGAATCAAAATTGACTTCTATGGCACTACACTACACAAAGAAAAAAGACGAGCAGACGGACAACACTGCTGACCCATGGAACATCTACGGGGCGAATTTCGGAAGGGAAAACAAGTCAGACTCCCAGAAACAGACTTGGGAGGAGACCACCATCAGGGAAGCGCCATCCCAACCGTTGCAACCCGACGATAATAGCCAATCAACACAGTAAACACCCCGCGTGCAACCTCTGATAGGAGGGGAAAACTCTGTTTTCCCACGCACCCACGCCCCCGATACCCACTCCCCCAAAATTCCCAAATAAATCGTAAATTTCTCAATCAACAACGTAAACACCCCGCGTGCAACTTCCTATAGGAGGGGAAAACTCTGTTTTCCCACGCACCCACGCTCCCGATACGTACGCCCCAAAATATCCAAATAATAATAATTCCCAAATAAATAGTAAATAGTAAATCGTAAATTGAAACCTGATGAACTTTTCATGCGCCGTTGCATTCAGCTCGCACGCAACGGATTCCAGAACGCCCGACCAAACCCGATGGTCGGCGCGGTGGTCGTACACGACGGACGTATCATCGGAGAGGGCTATCACATACGTTGTGGTGAAGGACATGCTGAGGTCAACGCGCTGGCTGCTGTCAAGACGGAAGACGAGCACCTGCTAAGTGAAAGCACCATATACGTCAGTCTGGAGCCTTGCGCCCACTATGGAAAGACCCCGCCCTGCGCCCGACTTATCGTGGAGAAAGGGTTGAGGCGTTGTGTGGTAGGCTGTGTCGACCCGTTTGCCAAGGTGCAAGGCCGGGGCATAGCCATCCTTCGGGAGGCGGGCATCGAAGTCACGGTAGGCGTGTTGGAGGACGAATGCCGGGCGCTCAACAAGCATTTCATGACCTTCCACAGTCTACACAGGCCGTTTATCACGCTGAAATGGGCACAGACCGCCGACGGATTTATCGGGAGGACAAACCAGACACCTGACAGCCCCCTCATCATCTCCAACTCTCTCACCTCCATCATCTGTCACAAACGGAGAGCAGAGCACCAGTCCATACTCGTGGGGCACAACACCATCGTCAGCGACCGACCCTCGCTCAACGTCAGGCATTGGAGCGGACCCAATCCCTTGCGTGTGGTACTGGCCCATGAGGACATCGACGGATATGAAGCCGTTTATGTGCGCACACCCGAAGAGGCCATACAAACCCTGCATGAGAAAGGCATCCAGTCGCTCCTTGTGGAAGGAGGCGCACGTACCCTCCAGGCATTCATCGACCGTGACCTCTGGGACGAAGCCTACGTCGAGACTGGCAGCACGACCATTGGAGACGGAGTGAAAGCGCCTATCCTTAAAAATGAAATCGCTCTGTCAACCCACTGTTACGACAAAAACACCATAATCAGTTTCAAGCGTATGCAGCCAGCAAAATAATCAAATCCCCAAATACCTCGTCAATCTACATCGTAATCATTCCGCGTGCACCCCCCTATAGTAGGGGAAAATTCTGTTTTCCCACGCACCCACGCCTCTGATACGTACGCCCCCAAATAATAAAATGCCTAAATAAATCGTAAATCGTCAATCGTAAATCGTAAATAAAATTCACTTTTCACTCCCCAAAATCCCTTTAATAGCTTAAAAAACACGAAAAATTCCTATAAAATTATTTAAAAGTCACATTAATAGTTGAGAATCGGAAAAATTGTTTGTAATTTTGCAAATTGAATTATAATGCGACTTTCTAAAATGACGAAAAAAATTGCTATATTCCTGCCCGTGGTGGCCATCGCTTTTTTGATGTTCTCATGTATCGAATCAGACGAAGACGACAACACGGGGATTCCTTCATGTGTCATCACATCGTTCGCTGTGGGAGACATCAAGTCTGACTATGCCTCAAAGACTGTCAACGGTAAGGACACCACCTATGCCAGGACCATATCAGGAAAGAATATCCATTTCAATATCGACCAGGTCAACGGACGTATCACAACCGTGGACTCGCTTGCCTACTGGGTGAACCTTAAGAAGGTCGTACCAACTATCAACGGCATCGGAACTGCATACTACCGGAAGGCCGGCACAACCGATGACTATGTGTTTTTGAGAAGCGGTAGCGACTCCATCGACTTCACAAGCGGCATCGAGCTGAAGGTGGTGTCATCCGACGGAAACTATTCACGGGACTATACAGTGAACATCCTGAAGAGCCGATATGAGACTGAGGCGCTCAACTGGGAACAGCTCAAGGCTAACTCTGACATACAAGGAGCACACCGCACACTCTCAGCAAACGGAAAACTGTATGTATTTGCAGAGGACGGAGGTAACTCCATGCTGACCGTAGGAACACCGAACGACAACGATGTGGAGTGGGGCAGTACAACGACCACGAACAGGTTCGTAGACTACAAGTCCGTCACAATCTTCAACGGCACATTCTACGCTATAGACCAAAACCACCAGCTTTGCTTTTCGGAAGACGGAGCAGATTGGAGCGTGACCACATCCACCGTGATCGACCGCCTGCTGGCAGCAGACAAGACCAAGCTCTATGCGTTCGACGGAACCTCCGTCATTTCCACTGCCGACGGAACGAGCTGGGAGGAAGAGACGGCCGCCGACATCAATAACCTGCCACAGATGCCGGTGTCATACGCTGCTTATGCACTCAGCACGAACAGCAACCTGCAGAACGTGGTGATGACGGGATGCAACAGCACCCTCTCGTCAACGCCTGTATGGTTCAAACTCTCAGCAAGCTCTACGGAGTCTGACCAGAACTGGACTTATATTAACATCACCGACGACAACCCCTACGCACTACCTCTGTTCGACTACGTGCAGATGGTGAGATACGACGGCGTGCTGCTTGCTGCGGGAAAAGGAAGTGCCGACGGCAACTACGCTCATATCTATATGTCGCCCGACAACGGCGTCACATGGCACGTGGACGACAACACCTACGGAATGATATCAGGCATTGCCGGATCGGAACTCCCAATTTCCATGACGGTGTGCGGAGACTATATCTACTTCATACAGGCCGGAGGAGCTGTCTGGAGAGGTGTGAAATAAAAAAAAGAAAAAAAGACCTGAACCAGAAGTATGACCCATCATCACTCCATAGGCCGTAGGGCAGGAAGCCTCTCTGGAATCCTGAAATATGCAGCGGCATCCGTGCGCACAGCTGTCTGTGTGCTCGCTATGGCGTTTGCCTCTCTCAACGCGCAGGCACAGGAGCTGGAATACGCCATGGAGGTGGGACTGATGGGAGGAGGAAGCTTCTATCTGGGAGACGCAAACTACTCCGGATTCTACAAAAAACTGTGTCCGGCGGGAGGTGCATTCGCCAGATGGAATATCAACCCCCGAATGGCGGTCAAGTTCAACGCGCTATACGCGGGACTCAAGGGCGACATCCATTCCACGGAGACAAAATACCCGCCCGCTGAACTGGCAAAGGTGGAAAAACCTAAATTCAGCAACTCGGCTGTAGATGTGAGCGCCACTTACGAGCTCCATTTCTGGGGATTCGGAACTGGGGCTGCATCCTACAAGGGCAACAAGCGATGGTGTCCGTACATTCAGCTCGGACTGGGCGGAACATACGCCAACAAGGCGTTCACGATGAACATACCCATCGGATGCGGCGTCAAATTCAAGGTCAAGGACCGTCTGAATGTAGGACTGGACTGGGCCATGCACTTCACGCTCAGCGACGACCTCGACGGGGTGAAGGACCCCTACCGCATCGAGAGCGGATTTCTTAAGAACAAGGACAGCTACTGCGTTACCAGCATCTACATCTCCTACGACTTCTGCCCGAAACTCCGCAAATGCCCAAGTGTGGAATACTAAGGCTTAGGGCAGCAAATTCCGATTATTCAGATTACTCCGATTACTCAGACAATTGAATGTTAGAAAAACTCGACATATCAAGGCTTCCACGCCACGTGGCCATCATCATGGATGGCAACGGACGGTGGGCGCAAGCTAAAGGACTCGTCAGGACTGACGGGCATTCTGCTGGTGCCGACAACGTCCACGACATCATCACGGCTGCAGCTGAGCTGCATCTCGGGTTCCTAACCCTCTACACCTTCTCTACTGAGAACTGGAACCGTCCGAAGGATGAGGTGGACGCGCTCATGCACCTGCTCATGCGACATCTGGAAGGAGACATCTTCATGAAGAACGACGTCCGATTCCGTATCATTGGAGACCGAAAGCGGCTACCTCTCTTCGTGCGGGAGGGCGTCGAGGCACTGGAGGACCTCACGAAGAACAACAAGGGTACTTGTCTTGTGCTCGCGCTCAGCTACTCCTCAAAGTGGGAGCTCACCGAGACAACACGGATCCTGGCACGTCGGGTCGAAAAAGGAGAACTCAATCCTGAAGATATCGACGAGCAGATGATTTCTGATAATCTGCAGACAAACTTCATGCCAGATCCTGAGCTGCTCATACGAACTGGAGGAGAAGAGCGCATCAGCAACTACCTCCTTTGGCAGTGTGCATACAGCGAGTTCTACTTCACCGACGTCTACTGGCCAGACTTCAACCGCGAGGAGTTCTACAAGGCTCTCTACGCCTACCAGCACCGTCAGCGACGATTCGGAAAGACGGGCGAGCAGGTCATGAACGAAGAATGACGAAACTTCTGCACCTCTAGCTCCTATAGAATATCTAGAACATCTAGAAAATCTAACTTCACTCTAAACTCTCAACTCTAAACTCTCAACTAAAAAAATACAATGAATAGATTGACACGGTTCATTTGGACGATGATGGCTTTCACTTCCGTCTTACTGACTGCTAACGCACAGGTGACGGAGGATAAGCCTAACGTTGTGTATGGTCAGACAAGAAGAATGCCCATTGGAGGCATCAGCGTGGAGGGCGTTCCGAATTATGAGGACTACCTGCTCATAGGCATATCTGGACTCTCTGTAGGCGATGTCATCGAATTTCCGGGAGA
>OCTX012224801.1_pt1 | contig 16387 bp, 16 predicted proteins | sample 1539691 | NCBI WGS metagenome assembly OCTX01 (sample SAMN02144231, study PRJEB22623) | gut metagenome | biome: sheep rumen | host: Ovis aries | place: New Zealand | reverse complement strand
CGACGAAGTCCTCGCCGTCGGCGACGCCGAATTCCAGAAAAAAGCCATCGGCAAGATGCAAGACGTCAGCAAAGGCGAAGGCCGCACGGTGCTGTTTGTCAGCCATAATATGGCGGCGGTAAGGAACCTGTGCAAAAAAGGGGTACTGCTGGAAAATGGAGTGGTTAAATATATTGGTGACGTAGACAGTACGGTCGACCAATACCTCTCCATGCATACACAAGAGAAAAGAATAGTTGACAATATTCAGGTTTTAGATTCCAAGCTGCAAATAGATAATATCCTGATAAATAACTCAGAATACGATATCTCTTCTATTTACAGGCATCAGGAATCACTACTCTTTGAAATTATTGGCAATGCGTCATACATTGAAAACATTGAGGTTTGTTTGATTTTTAAAAATAGTGATGGCGCCGCATTAGCGCTTTATTCTTTTGCAGAAGACGAAGATTTATTGACTCTTGATGGGAAATTCCATTTGACAAAAGAAATACAATTGCCGGAAACGCTCCATCAAGGTACTGTTAAAGTAGATTTGCATATACATCAACCCAATGTACATTATTATCTCAAAGCCAATGATTGTTGTGTTTTACAGATTGAAGGTTATATTCCTGCAACAGGGCAAATAAGATCCATCAACTCTGGGATAATAACATTAAAAGATTTTCAAAAATAGCCATATGTTTCCTTCTATCTATCACACATTGATTTACAACATTGTACTATTCTCGTCTCACAAGAAATCAAGAATAGTACGTAGAATCAATCGGGAATACCGTAGACTTATGTCAACAAACTCGATTAATTCGCCAGTGCTAACCTATTTAAACAAAAAGCCATTCTATTGCCCCTTCTCCCATAGATTATTGTTTTATCAGAAAGAATTCCCACTGTATGATAAACAACTCTCCAAGTTGTGTCTTTGGATGGGGAATAAACTGGGTAAAAAGGTCAATATTATTGATGTTGGGGCAAATGTTGGTGATACAGTTAGGAATATTGGAATCAAAGATGCCTTCTATTTATGCATTGAAGGTGATACGTCTTTCTCAAAGTATATCAAACCCAATCTCAGAGGATATGATTATGCGATTGAAAAGGTATTCCTAAATGATGGAAAAAATACATCCGGGTTTGTTGTTGAGTCTTCCAATGGAACTGGACACCTAAAAAAAGTAGACGATGCCATAAACAAAATCAACTTGATTACACTGGACGAGCTTCTAGAGGCCAAATACCCCAACATAAGATTCGACCTCTTAAAGATAGATACGGACGGCTTCGATTTTAAGGTCATTCGTGGGGCTCAAAATTGCCTTCGAAAATGGGAGCCACTACTATATTTTGAATGGGACAAAGCCTATTGTAAAGAGCAAGGGGAAGATTCTCTTTCGATATTCCCGATACTAGACGAATTAGGCTATAAAGAATGTATTTTATTCGACAATTTCGGAAATGTTTTTAACGAAGTAGCCACAAACGACACTTCATTTCTAAAATCATCTATTGATAACACCATTGGCGATGGGTTACCCTACTACTATGACGTACTCGCCATCCCTAACAACAAGGATTATTCTGCGAAAGAATTACTATCCATCTTTTAATCTAATATGAACATTCTCTTCGACTACCAAGCCTTTGAGATACAATCCTTCGGTGGGGTTTCCAATTCCTATGCCGAAATCATATCTCATTTGAAGTCGATAGGAGTCGATGTGCATCTGGCAATCAAGGAGAGCAACAACGAGCACCTGAAACAGACCGGGATAGCTCCTTGGGCAAAACCTCTCGGTACAATAAACAGACGATGGTTTGGAGGAAAGAAACTGTTCAAAGGTCAACGAAAACTACTACGAATAGGGCTATCCCTATTTGGATATCATGACGATTTCTTGTCCATTAATAAAGACCTCTGTATCAAGCAACTCAAAAGACGACAATTTGATATCTTTGAACCTACTTACTTCGATTCTTACTTCCTTCCCTTTCTTAAAGGGAAACCCTTCGTACTGACCGTACACGACATGATACCGGAGATATTGGGTGTCGACGAACCACAAGCGCAACAAAAGAAACTACTCTGCCCGTTAGCAGCACACATACACGTACCGTCACAGAACACAAAAGACGATCTAGTAAATATTCTCTCCATAGACCCCAACAAAATCACCGTTACCCCCCATGGGTCACCTGCCTTACCCACTACCCGATATCCTTCCCCATACGCATTTCCCTATTTGCTTTACGTGGGTGCACGATGGTCGTACAAGAACTTTGTGCCCTTTGTGGAAGAGTGTGCAATCATCATAAGCAAATACCCAGATTTACGGGTGGTGTGTACGGGGTCTCCTTTTACACAGGAAGAGGAGCGGCTAATAACCGCCCACGGACTCATGCAAAACCTCATACAGACCCATGCCAACAGAGAAGATCTTCAAGCACTATACCAGAATGCCGTTGCATTTGTATACCCCTCTGCCTATGAGGGATTTGGCATTCCGATACTCGAGTCTTTTGCGTGTGGATGCCCTGCGTTTCTTAACAATACCAGTTGTTTCCCAGAGGTAGGCGGCGATGCAGCCATCTACTTCGACATCAACCGCAGGGGCGACCTAGCCGAACACATTAGAGCTTTTCTTCAATCTCCGGAGCAAGACAAAGTCAATCTTATTACCCGAGGTCGAGAGCGGGCAAAACTCTTCTCCTGGGAAGAAAGTGCAAAAAAGCTATCATGTGTCTACAAAAACATTCTTGCATAACCGCAACTCGTTACTGGCCACGGCAGCCTGACAAAAAACATATAACCGTGGCTGCCAGAACCCTGACGACAGGATAACCCAACAACCATTTCAACAATGAAACTCTCCATCATCACCGTAAATCTCAACAATCGAGAAGGCTTACAGAAGACCATCGATAGTGTCATCTGCCAAACCTTTCACGATTTTGAATGGATTGTCATCGACGGCGGCTCCACCGACGGCAGCAAAGAGTTGATTGAGCAATATGCCTATCACTTCGCCTACTGGGTTAGTGAACCCGACAAAGGCATCTATAATGCCATGAACAAAGGCATTAAAGTAGCGAAGGGTGAATATTTACAGTTTTTGAATAGTGGAGACTGGCTATATGATAAAACAATTTTAGAGCAATGTTTCTCTCTAGACATCTCTGCAGATATTGAGTATGGCGATTTGTGTTTCTGTAATGAAATGACTTCCGAGATATACCATTATCCTCACCAATTAAGTATATGGTTCTTGTATAATTTATCATTAGGACATCCCGCAACTTTTATAAAACGGAGTATCCTACAAGAAACGTTGTATGATGAGAATCTGAAACTAGTATCAGATTGGAAATTTTTCTTAATACAAGCATTGGAGGGGAGAAGATTCAAACACATAGATAAGGTAATCAGTTGTTTTGACACCACAGGAGCAAGTTCTGCCAATACAGAATTAGTGGAAAAAGAACGGGAACACGTGTTGAACGAAGTTTTAATTCCCATGATTAGAATTGACTTTGAAACCATGGGCAAGATGGAAGAACTACTGAACCAGGCTCAGGTGAAACACGTGATGGAGTATGGGAAGAAGTGCAAACTGTATCATAAAATGATAACAGCCTGCCTGCAATGTATCCAAATAATAGATAGAATTCCATGGAGAAAGGACAAGTATCAATCATAGTACCCTGCTACAACCAGGCCCAATATCTGCCGGAGACGTTGGACTCAGTACTGGCGCAAACATACCCGAATTGGGAATGTGTCATTGTTAATGATGGGTCACCCGATAATACGGATGAGGTAGCAAAGAGATACCGCGACAAAGACCATCGTATCAAGTATGTCTGTCAGGAGAATAAAGGCTTGGCAACTGCACGGAACGTTGGTATTGCAAATTCCACAGGTGAATATATCCTTCCAATGGATGCCGATGATTTAATTGCTCCTACATACATTGAAAAAGCCATTGGACAGTTTATCGAAAAACCAGAAACCAAACTAGTGTACTGCAAAGGGCAAACTTTTGGGAAGAGCCAAAATCCGATGAACCTGGTAGATTATGACTACAATACTTTCATTTGGGGTAATTGTATTTTCTGCTCTGCATTGTATAAGCGAAGTGACTACAACAAAACCAATGGTTACAATCCCAATATGATTCACGGACTTGAGGATTGGGACTTCTGGCTTTCTTTACTAAAGGAGGATGATGTGGTTTTTAGAATTGAGGAAGTTCTCTTCTATTATCGGGTTAAGGAAACATCTATGGTAAAAGATTTAGTTAGCCATCATCTCGAGGAGAATCTCATTCAATTATGCCGAAACCACCCTGACATCTATGAACCATTTAACGACAGACTTGTATTGTTCCACAGCTACAAGGAAGAAATCGACCAACTTAAACAAGAAATATCCAAGATTCAATCTTCTCGGGCCTATCATCTTGGCAAGTCTTTACTGAGACCATTTGCATGGATAAAAAACAATACACATGGGAACCACTAAAATACTGGCATATTACCTCCCACAGTTCCACCCCATACCGGAAAATGACCTTTGGTGGGGCAAAGGATTTACCGAATGGACCAACGTAGGCAAGGCCAAGCCTCTCTTTCATGGTCACTACCAGCCAAAAGTGCCTGCCGATTTAGGCTACTACGACCTCCGTGTTCCAGAGACACGCATCGAACAAGCCCGCCTGGCAGCACAGTATGGCATCCACGGCTTCTGCTACTGGCATTACTGGTTCGGCAACAACAAACAGCTTCTGGAACGTCCCTTCAATGAAGTTGTTTCCTCCGGCGAACCCGATTTCCCCTTCTGCCTCGCCTGGGCCAACGAATCCTGGAAGGGTTTTGACCATGGACTGAAAAACCGCAAAGTCCTCATCGAACAGACCTACGGCGGAGAAAAAGACTATACAGAGCATTTCTATTCCGTCCTGCCGGCATTCCTCGACAAACGGTATATCAAACGGAACGGATGCCCTCTTTTCACAATATACTTCCCCAAAAACATCCCCGACTGCAAAGCATTCGTCGACCTCTGGCAAACCCTTGCCCAGAAGAACGGTCTGCCGGGAATCTTCTTCATCGGACTCTCCCTGCACACCGACGAACATACTCTTGCCTCCATGCAACAGCTTGGCATGGACGCAATCTCAACCATCCGCCTCGAGGACTTCTACGGGAATCTGAAACACCGCATGTCATTTGGGCAAAAGATAAAAAACAAACTGACAGGAAACACCCTGCCACCAAAAGCCTTTGAATTCAAGGACACCATGCGTTTCTTCTACAATTCCCTGGACGCCAACCCCAGCATCTATCCTACCATTATCTCCGGATGGGACCATAGTCCTCGTACCGGACGTGAAGGTCTCATCATGTACAACTACACCCCTGATTTGCTGAAAGAACACGCAACCCAGATACTGAGCCTTGTTCAAAACAGAAACGACGAGGATTCCTTTGTCTTTCTGAAATCCTGGAACGAATGGGCCGAGGGCAACTACATGGAACCCGACCTGAAATACGGGCATCAATTCCTACAGGCCTTGAAAGAAGCAATAGATAGTTTTAGCAAATGAGCCCCACCGTCTCCATCGTTCTTCCCTGCTACAACGGCGCAGGCTTCCTGGCGCAATCCATCGACAGCGTCATCGCTCAGACCTTCACCGACTGGGAACTCATCATTGTCAACGATTGTTCCAAGGACAACTCATTGGAGATCATGCAGCAGTACGCAGAAAAAGACAGCCGTATCCGCATCATCAACAATGAGACCAACCTCAAGCTGCCCGGAGCGCTGAACCGCGGTTTCCGCGAAGCCCAATGCAAATACCTCACCTGGACCTCCCACGACAATCGCATGGCCCCCACCATGCTCGAGGAGTTCGTGGCCTATCTGGATGCCAACCCCGACAAAGGCCTCGTCACCGCCTGCTATGCCGCCTTCAGCCTCGCGACGGGCGAACAGCTCTACGAAGTCCACCACCCCGACCCCCAGGTGCACCTTCCACTCTACAACTGCGTCTGCTACGCCTTCATGTACCGCCGCGAGGTGCTGCAGACCGTGGGCGACTACGACACCACCCTTTTCCTCGTCGAGGACTACGACTACTGGGTACGCATCTGGCTCAAGTACCCCATCGGCAAGATATACAAGGTGCTCTATTACACCGGTGTCGGCGACGACACCCTCACCCTCTCCCGCAAGAAGGAGATTGCACAAAAGTTGGTGGAGATGCGCCTGCGCTACTTCGACAGCTTCAACCGCGCCCTCGCCCCCCACCCCGACCTGCAGCGGAAACTCTACAACTCCATCGCCGACAACCTGCACGGATGGCAACGGATAAACTTCACCCTCCGTCGCGGCCTCAAATACAGCTCCTTCTACTGGCTCTACTACCGCCCCAAAAAGAACCTCAAGAATCTCCTACGCGCAACCAGAAAATAATTCTCCGCAGAAGCTAATTATCAACCAGAATTTTTCTCAATCAGATTTTAAAAGATTTCAAAAGAATCATGGACAACGAATTAACCTATACAATCATTGGATGTGCGTTGAAGGTTCATTCCAAACTTGGACCCGGATTGCTGGAATCTGTATACCAAAAGGCTTTAATGATTGAACTGGACAATGCGTGTCTGCTAGCCGAAGAGGAGGTCCCGTTGGAAGTAATATATGATGGCGACAATCTCGGAATCGGGTTCCGAATAGATATTTTGGTGGAAAATGAAGTTATCCTCGAACTAAAATCAGTATCCTCTCTAGAAAAAGTACACTTCAAGCAGTTGCAGACATATCTCAAACTAGCCAATAAACCCATCGGATATCTCATCAATTTCAACAGTGAAAGTCTCCGCATCGGTCATGAGATAAACAGAATCATAAACACCAACTACCACAAATAATTCTTTTATAATCTTTTAAAATCTGATTGAGACATAAACAAGGATATGCCAAGAGTAACAGTGCTGATGCCGACATATAATGTAGCCCCCTGGGTCGATGAAGCCATCCACAGCGTCCTCCGACAGTCCTACCACGACTTCGAGCTGCTGGTGGTCGACGACGCCTCGACGGACAACACCCTCGACGTGGTGCGCACCATCGATGACCCCCGCATCCGCATCACCTCCTTCCCCGACAATGTGGGCCTCTCCGAGAATCTCAACCGTGGCCTCGACCTCATCGCCACCGAGCTGGTGGCCCGCATGGACGGCGACGACATCGCTGAACCCGACTGGTTGGAGACCGGCATACGTGTCCTCGACAGCCACCCCGAGGTGGGAGTTTGCAGCTTCGGATTCCAGTTCTTCGGCACCAAGAGCTCGCTGGTACGCTTCCCCGAGCACCACGAGGACTCCAAAGCCCAGATGCTCTTCGGTTGCACGGTCATCGTGCCGGTGTTCCGCCGCGCCATCATGGTCGACAGCCACCTCCGCTACAGCACCGAGGCCTTCCCTGCGGAAGATTACATGATGTGGGCTAACGTCTACCGCGTCACGCAGGTCTACAACGTCCAACGCACCCTCTTCCACTACCGCACCCACGCCACCCAGATCTCCACCTCACGACGCGAAGCCCAGATCGTGAAAAGCAACGAGGTGCGCCTCAAGATGCTCCTCTGGCTCAACCCCAACTTCACGGACGAAGAGAAACAGTATTTCCTCGAAAACTTCGTCCCATGCAAAATCGATTCCAGGAAAGACATCGCCACCCTCAAGGCCTTCGCCCAACTGCTCATCGACCACAACACCCTCGGCAACTACTCCGACGATGCCCTGCGCCGCAAGTTCAAAGCCCATATTGCCTACGGCGCCTTGGAGTATGTGGAAAAAACATACTTCCCCACCCAGTACACCCCCCTCGCCCTCATCCGACTCCTCGCCAGTGGCCTCTACCCCACCCTGCCAAAGAGAAATCGCCGCAAACTGATAGCCAAATGCCTGCTGCTCAAAAGAAAATAATATAAAATCTCAATCAGATTGTAAAAGATTTAAAAAGAAAAAATCTATTTTTTACAACCTGTTAGCAATAGTAACCATCTTTTATAATCTTTTAAAATCTGACTGAGAAAAAACAATCTAATTGAAATAAATACTCTGATTGAGCACAAAAACACAATATGATTGACCTCTGCCGCAAACTCCACAACCTCACCCACCCCATACTGGGACGCATTCTGATGTTGCACCGCGTGGTGGAGCACCGCAGCGACGACCCCGCGCAGCGCGAGCTGGAGGTCACACCCGAATTCCTCGAACAAACCATATTGGACTATCTCCAGAAGGGCTACACCTTCATATCCATTGACGAACTTTCATCTCTACTCACTACCCACTATACACTATCCACTAAAAAAAACATCTGTATCACCTTCGACGACGGCTACCAAAACAACCACGACATCGCCTACCCCCTGCTCAAACGCCTTGAAGTCCCCTTCGCCGTCTATGTCACCACGGGCTTCATCGACAATCGCCTCCCCATGTGGTGGTACGCGAGCGAGCAACTTGGCATCAGCTCCGAATCCCTCAAGATATTGGATGCCGACCCCCTCTGCACCATCGGTGCCCACACCGTCAGCCACCCCCGTCTCGACACCCTCTCGCTCAACGACCAGCAGAAAGAAATCGCACAATCCCGCCAGGAACTGGAGGCCCTCCTCGGCCATCCCATTCTCCATTTCTCCTACCCCCACGGGGCCTACAATGCCGACACCCTCACCATCGTCAAACAACAATCCTTCCGCACCGCCCTCTGTGCCTGGGGAGGGACCATCCGCCGTGGAGCCAACCCCCTGACGCTCCCCCGCATCGAACTACGACAAAAATGAAGAAATACGGCAACGGCATCAAAGACAAACTGTCCGTCATCATACTCTCCTACGCCCTCGACGACGACATCTACCACCTCAACAAGCAGGCGATAGAGACTCTCCTTTCTTCAGAGGTTTGGCCATCCGGAAGCCTCCAAATACTTCTCATCGAGAGCAACAAGGAGAATCCCTATCAGTACCCCTATCCAAACGTAGAGGTGTTGATACCCAACGAGAAGTTTGGGTTCCACCGCTTCTTCAACATTGGCATCGAGCACACCGACGGCGAATACATCGCCTTCTGCAACAACGACATCATCTTCCACAAAGGCTGGTTCAGCGCCATCCGCGAGGTGTCCGACAACCGCCGACGGTTCCTTTGCTTCTCGCCTATAGACGACAGCGGCGACTACCCCAAGATGTCCCCCGAAGCACTACCCCGCGAAAAAGCCTTCTACAGAGGCTGGGAACATCAAAAACACTTCGCGCCCTGGTGCTTTGTATGGAAACGCAAAGTATTCGACATCACGGGTCCGTTCGACGAAACCGTAGACTTCTACGGCGCCGACTGCGACGAGCAGAACATAATGAGCCGAAATGCATTATGGAGCGTTGTATGCACCAAGTCCGTTGTGAATCATCTGGCAGGGCAGACTGCCATTGTAAAACAATCCGGCAAAGGCGACAAATACCGTATCACAGACTACGACAAATATCCTCTGACCGAATTCGAAAAAACACACAACTACCCCCTCTGGATATACGACGACTACCGATTCTACGAAGGCTACCAGAAACTGAAAAAGAAATGGGGTCTGGACAATACCACCAAGTGGCTGCAACGGAAAATCACCCAATACCCCATCCTGAACTTCCGTCCGCTGACTCGACTCCTGTTTACAAAACGCATGAATCACATCTTCTGCCGTTTGAGAGGAATAAAACCATAATCACATGCACAACAACCACACCGTCTCCTTCGTCTCCTTTGCCAACAGCCGCTACGCCTCGCAGGAGCGCATCAAGCGCGAGGCTGAAGAGATGCACTTCTTCGAACACATCTATGTGGGCGACGAGCACATGCTCGAACCCTGGTACTACAAGAAATACAAAGACCGTTGGCCCGAGCGCAGCTTCGGATACTGGCAATGGAAACCCTATATCATCCGCCGAGTGATGGATCGCATGGAGGAAGGCGACTTTCTTGTCTATGCAGACGCGGGATGCACACTCAATCCACGTGGTATTCCCCGATTGAAAGAATACCTCCACATGGTGGAGGAAAATGCATGCGGTGTGCTGGGATTCGACCAACATTTCCGAGAAGCGGAATGGACCAAAGCCGACCTCTTCGACTACTTCGGTGTCCTCGGCGACCCAAAATACATGGACCACGGACAGGTGGCATCGGGTTGCATCATCATACACAAAAAGCCAGCTTCGCAGCGTCTTGTTGACGAATGGCACTATATCATGCACTTCCAACACGACCTGGCTACAGATTCACCCTCCAAGCTGCCCAACGTACCTAACTTCCAAGAGAACCGCCACGACCAAAGTGTCTTCTCTCTGCTGATGGTCAAATACGGCGGCGTAGAGCTCCCCGTCGAGGAGTTCTTCACCGAAGGCGACTGGGAAGAACTGAAAGACTACCCCATCTGGGCCACCCGCAAGCGCATGAAGAAACGCACATGGGATAAAGAAATCAAATACCGAATCAAAAAAATGCTATTTCTCACAAAATGAACCCTAACTACGCCTACATTACACTTTCCACCGGCAAGAGCTACCTACTGGGAATCATGGCCATGTATCTCAGCCTGAAACAGACTGGCACTAAGATTCCCCTCTACGCCATGCTACCCAGTGACCTCGTCAAGGAAGAAGAAAAGCTATGCGAACAACTGAAGAAGAGCGGAATCAACATCATCGAATACAACAACTCCATCTCCATCCCCCAGCAACTCATAGACAACAACGAGAACCACGGCGACCGTCGTTTCAGTCACACCTTCGACAAGCTTCTGGTTTTCGAGCAGACACAATTCGACAAGATTGTTTACCTCGATGCCGATATCTATATTCTGCACAACCTCGACCATCTGTTCCAACTACCACACATGAGCGCCATGATTGCCGGCAAGAGCTATCCTGGCAACGAAGACTGGGTAGACCTCACCTCAGGCATTATGACCATTGTACCCGAACAAGGACTTTCAGCCAAATTTGAAAAACTAATTCCAGACGTTATCAGTACCAAAGGTATCTGTGGCGACCAAGACATTCTCCAAGCCTACTATTCCGACTGGCCCCAGCACCCCGAACTCGATATGGGTGAGAAATACGGCGTTATTGCATACTATGCAAAATATTACGAGAAACACCTCGGCTACAAATACACAAACAATGTGGCAGACCCCCACTCGGTAGCCGTAATACACTATGCTGGCGAGAAGAAACCCTGGATGCAGCAGTGGTCACCCCTGTCGGTACTCAAACAAGAGCTGCAACTGATGATGCTGAAAATGATGCGCAAACGCAACACCGACGCCGTCCTGCTGGAATACAAGAAGTTGATCCGTAAAGCAAGAAAACTCCTTTACCGATAATGAGTCTTCGTACACAATACCACCGCTACCGCAATCCGCTGTCATCTTCTGACGGGCGAATAGATTACTACAACTGGTGGAACAAACAGCCAGCCGACGAGGTATGGTTCACTACCTATCTTCAAAAGAGGGGCTTCCTGGGGCGCTATCCCAAAGCACATTTTGTGTTCTACTCCTCGCTGGGAAGCATCAACCTGCTGCGAATAGGGCAGTGGTTTTCATGGTGCAAGCACAGACGCATACGCATCTACTTCAACGGCGAGAACAACCACCACCCCAACTTCGCTCCCTACCTGCACAACCTCCTCGACCACCGCAGCATCGACCTCAGCCTGGGCTTCGACTACACCGACGACCCACGTTACATGCGATTCCCACTATGGATACTGGAGATGTTCCACCCGGAGTCTACCGAGAAGGACATCCGCCGCATCTGCGACCAACTGAGCCACCAGCACCTTGAAGCCTCGCGCAACCGCTTCTGCGCCTTGGTCTCCGGCAACCGTGGCTCCGACGACCCCGGAGCCATCCTCCGCAGCAACATGGTGCAGCAGCTCAACGCTATCGACACCGTCGACTGCGCGGGCAAGCTGCTCCACAACACCGACGAGTTGAAGACGAAGTTCAACGACAACAAAGCCGAATTCCTGAAGCAATACCGCTTCTACATCTGCCCGGAGAACGCCTCGGTTGAGGGCTACGTCACCGAGAAACTCTTCCACTGCATAGGCTCCGGCTGCATACCCATCTACTGGGGCGCCGGCGGCAACCCCGAACCCGACATCCTCAACCACGACGCCATCCTCTTCTGGAACCCCGACGGCGACAACAGCGCCCTCCTGCAGAAGATAGCAGACCTGCAACGCAATCCACAGCAATACAAAGACTTCTTCGAACAACCCCGCCTGAAGGACGACGCCTGGCAGGTGGTGGCAAGCTACTTCGCCGAACTGGAGAAGCGCCTCCACAACCTCATCAAATAGGATTCCGAACACCATGGCCGAAACCATCGCATCCAACTTATGAAACTCTCCATCATCATACCCGCCTACAACGCCGAATCCTACCTGCCGCAATGCCTCGACAGCATCCTCGCGCAGAAACACCAGGGCTGCGAGGTCATCGTCGTCGACGACGGCAGCACCGACAGCACGGCGGCCCTGCTGGAACGCTACCCCGACGTGAAGGTCGTCCACCAGGAGAACCACGGCATGAGCACCGCCCGCAACCGCGGCCTCGACGAGGCCCGGGGCGAATACATCCTCTTCGTGGACAGCGACGACCTCCTCACCGACGATGCCCTCGAGACCCTCGTCGCCGAGCTCTCCGGCGAAGACATCATAGCCTTCAACGCCAGAAAACTGCACGACGCCACCGGCCAACAGACCTACAAACCTACCATCCGCGAACCCGAAACCACCGACGGTTGGACCTACTTCTGCCGCCACCGCCTGGAAGCCACGGACATCCACTTCGTTTGTATCTGGCAACGGGCCTACCGTCGCCAGTTCCTGATAGACAACAACCTGCGCTTCGCCGACGGCATCCTCCGCGCCGAGGACGACCTCTTCACCACCCAGGCCATGCTCGCCGCGAAAACGCTGAGAACCATCACCCCCTGCCTGTACATATATAGGATACGCGTGAACAGCATCACCACCACCGTCGACCGTCGCCGCTTCGACGACAGCCTGCGTGTGCAACGCCTGCTCGCCGACCTCTTCATCCCCCTCCAAGGCGTGGACAAGAAGGTCATCTACCGTGTTTTGGCCTCGAACTACATCAACCTCTTCTCACGAAAAACGAAGAACCTCTACGGCAACATCGACCGCGAGATGCAGCGGTGGGTCGACTGGCGGCAATTCCGCACCGTCTGCCTCACCCCCCGCCACCGCCGTCTCTACCACCTCATCCGCATCCACCCATCCCTGTTCCGTTTTTATGAACTTTTAACACGATAACCACGACTGACAAAATGGCAGTCAACCCCCTCTGAGATATGCTTTTCACATCGATCGAATTCATGGTTTTCCTGCCGGTGGTCTTCGCTCTCTACTGGGTGTTGCGGCGGCAGGTGCACTGGCAGAACCTGCTGGTAGTGGCCGCGAGCTATGTGTTCTACGGCTGGTGGGACTGGCGGTTCCTGCTGCTCATTGCCTTTACCACCGCCTGTTCCTACACCAGTGGCCTGATGATCAGGCCCGAAAGCAGCCGTCGGCACAACCTGGCCGTCATGTGGACCAACATCGGGCTGAACCTGGGCATCCTGGGGTTGTTCAAATACTACGACTTCTTCGCCTCCGAGTTGGCCCACCTGTTGGGATGCAGCGGCGACAGCGTGATGCTGAACCTGATACTGCCCGTGGGCATCTCGTTCTACACCTTCCAGGCGTTGAGCTATAGCATCGATGTCTATCGGGGCAAGATAGCCCCGACGAAAGACGTGGTGGCCTTCTTCGCCTACGTCAGTTTCTTCCCCCAGCTGGTGGCGGGTCCCATCGAGAGGGCCACGAACCTGCTGCCGCAGTTCCTGAAGGAGAGGCAGTTCGACTATGCGATGGCCGTCGACGGCGTGCGCCAGATGCTGTGGGGATTCTTCAAGAAGGTGGTCGTGGCCGACAACTGCGCCGTCTTTGTGGACAAGGTGTGGGGCGACATCGGAGCCTATGGCAGCCCCGACCTCGCCGTGGCCGCAGCGCTGTTCTCCATCCAGATCTACTGCGACTTCTCGGGCTACAGCGACATAGCCATCGGCTGTGCCAAGCTGTTTGGAATCAAACTGATGCGCAACTTCAACGTGCCCTACTTCAGTCGCGACATTGCCGAGTTCTGGCGCCGTTGGCATATCAGCCTCACCACCTGGTTCCGCGACTACGTCTACATCCCCCTCGGGGGGAGCCGAGTGGCGAAGTGGAAGGTGGTGCGCAACACGTTTATCATCTTCCTTGTCAGCGGATTCTGGCATGGCGCCAACTGGACCTTCCTGGCCTGGGGTGCTTTCCACGCCTGCCTCTTCCTGCCCCTCATCCTGATGGGCAAGAACCGCAAGTACACCGACACCGTTGCCGAGGGACGTTGGCTGCCGGGAATCAGGGAGTTGGGGCAGATGGTCCTGACCTTTGTGCTGGCGGCCTTGGGCTGGGTGCTCTTCCGCAGCCAAAGCATTGGCGAAGCCATGGACTTCTACGCAGCCATGTTCGGTGGCGGATGGCATGGGTTCAATCCGCCGATGCGGGCCGTGGTCTTTGTGGCCGCGATGCTGTTGGTGGAATGGCTGCAACGCGGACGCGGGCACGGACTGGACATGAGCGGCGTTCGCTACCGTGCGGTGCGCTACGCCTGCTATCTGGCCGTGCTGGCGGTGATATTCGTGTACGGCGTGTTCAACGAGACGTTTATCTATTTCCAATTCTGAGCCGTGAAACAATTTGTGAAGAAAGTATTGAGTGTTTTTCTCGGAATACTTATCTTGTGTTTTGTTTTAGATATTTTTATTTCTCGTAATTTACGGAAATCAGATGCACAATTTTTTTCAGCATGGAATGACCTATATTCTAATACTGAAAAAAATGACATGGTTTTTATTGGATCGTCTAGGGCTTTTATGCACTACAATCCGTCAATTTTTGACTCTATTCTAAATGTCAAGAGTTTTAATTGTGGGCTTGTTGCCCGAGGAATATCAACGCAAGTGGCGAAATATCACGCATATTGCAGATTGCACGATTATCCAAAATATCTTATTATAAATCTTGATATCTGTATCTTCCAAAAAGAATCAATATCTGATGAAGACCGATTATTTACTGCTGCACACACATATAGAGAGCAGTTCTTCCCATACTATGACGATCGAAAACTTATAAAAGAATTAGAAAAAAGCGGTGAGTCTATTAAATGGTACGAAAAAATTATTCCACTCATTCGCTACGCTGGATATAAAGATGTTATTCTTGAGGGTTTTGGAATTAACAAAGTGAATCACATATCTACATATAAAGGATTCTATGGATTTGATTACAAAGACGACTGGGACTATTTTACATGGGGAAATTTCAAGTTCAAAAAAGAATTTTGTTTTGATTCTGTACTTCATGAATTAATAAACGAATGTGTCGTCAACAATATAACGCCGATATTTGTGATGGGTCCCACATATAGCGGTTATATGCAACAACTTGTAAATAAAGAAGAAGCCATATCATATATGCATAGACTGGCTGACTATCATCAAGCACCTCTTTTTGATTATACACAATGCTACATTTCGGATGATTCGTCTTTATTTTGTGACCCAATTCATCTTAATCGACAAGGTGCAAATGAATTTTCAAAGCTATTAGCAAAAACGCTGCAAGACAGTATTATTCAAACCTTTTATTCTCTATAGGGGAAATGGTTCGTTTTATTATCAAAATATTTTTAGCTTTTTTTTTCATTCTAATAGCCTCTTCAATCCTTGACTGTCTGATAACCAGCAACCTCAGACACTCCGACGCGCGAATGTTCCACACCTACAATGCCATCCTCGACGACAGCCTGCGGTGTGACGCTATTATCATGGGCTCGTCGCGCGGACAGGTGCAGTATTCCACACGGATTATCGACAGTATCACCGGCCTCAATAGCTACAATATCAGTGTCGACGGCCGTTGCATCGACGCCGAGGTGACTATCTATAACTTCTACCGCCGCCACTGCCCCAAACCGAAAGTCATCATACAGAACATCGACTGGGGCACCCTGCAGATGTCCAACGGTTATGAGCGCGAGCAGTACCTGCCCTATCTGCGCAAGGACAACGACCTTTACAAGGAGATAAAGGAGCGCGAAGACTTCTCGTGGGCCGACCGTTGGCTGCCGCTGGTGCGCTATGCCGGCTACCGCAATGTGATATTCGAAGGCTTGGGGTTGCCAGCCAAATTGGCTCGA
>OCTX012138370.1_pt1 | contig 16400 bp, 9 predicted proteins | sample 1539691 | NCBI WGS metagenome assembly OCTX01 (sample SAMN02144231, study PRJEB22623) | gut metagenome | biome: sheep rumen | host: Ovis aries | place: New Zealand | reverse complement strand
ATAAAAAACGGCTCCTGATTTATGTCTGTTTTAGGTTTTATCGGTTACAGACATATTTTTCAGGAGAAAACATATGTCTAAATCTTCGAATCAAAGATACAGACATAAAAGTGTCCGCTTCCGATATGTCTAAAATGGAGTTTGACGGTATCAGACATAAATTACTTCCTGAAATCATACCAAAGCAAAAGACGGAACCGCTCCTTCCGATTCCGTCTTCTTTTGATGCTTCTATTTGAAAAGCACTCGCCTTGCAGCGTTTAAGTGTATTTTCGAGTCCCGCTCGATTTTGATCAATCCTGGTTCTCGTACGCGACCAGGTACTCCTCACCATACATCTTACGGAGTTTCGGCTTCTCGATCTTACCTGTCGCATTGCGGAGGACCGGAGCAAAGATGATCTTTCTCGGTCTCTTATATCTCGGCATCTGCAGGCAGAAGTCGTTGACCTCTTCTTCTGTCATCGTCATGCCTTCCTTGACTTCGATGATCGCGCCGGCGATCTCGCCCTGGCGCTTGTCCGGCAGACCGATAACAGCGACATCCTTGATCTTATCGTTCTTCATGATGAAGTCCTCGATCTCGACAGGATAGAGGTTCTCACCACCGGAGATGATGACGTCCTTCTTTCTGTCAACGAGGTAGATGAATCCATCCTCATCCTGACGGCCCATGTCACCGGTCAGGAGCCAGCCGTCCTTCAGGACTTCCGCTGTTGCTTCCGGATTATTGTAGTAGCACTCCATGACGCCGTTGCCCTTGACACAGAGCTCGCCGACTTCACCCTGCTTAACGATATTGCCGTTCTCGTCGATGATCTTGCACTCCCAGCCATAGCCCGGGATACCGATGGCGCCGACCTTCTCGACATTTTCTACGCCGAGGTGCACGCAGCCGGGGCCGATCGACTCGGAAAGGCCGTAGTTCGTATCGTACTGATGATTCGGGAAATAAGCGAGCCATCTCTTGATCAGGGACTTCGGAACAGGCTGAGCACCGATGTGCATCAGTCTCCACTGATCGAGCTGATAATCGGAAAGCTTCACATCGCCTCTATCGAGCGCATCGAGGATGTCCTGTGCCCACGGCACCAGGAGCCATACGATCGTGCAGTGCTCGGAAGAAACGGCATCTAGGATATACTTCGGTTTCGTACCACGGAGAAGTACCGCGCGGGAGCCTGCCACCAGAGATCCCATCCAGTGCATCTTCGCACCGGTGTGATAGAGAGGCGGGATGCAAAGGAAGCAGTCCTCACGGGATGTAGAGTGATGCTTCTGCTCGACAGCTGCGGCATGCATCAGGCTTCTGTGACGATGCAGGATCGCCTTCGGGAAACCGGTCGTACCGGAACTGAAGTAAATCGCACCGAAATCATCATCGGTAATCGGGATATTCGGGCGTGTGCTGGAGTAATCACCTGTGATCTGGCGGTAATCTTCTGCAAAAGACGGGCACTGCTCACCTACGAAGATGAGGGCACGGTTCTTGTGAAGTGCCGGCTCGATATTCTCGATACGGGATACGAACTCCGGTCCGAACAACAGGATATCCAGCTCGGCCAGATTGGAGCAGTAGAGGATCTCATCGGATGTATAACGGAAGTTCAGCGGTACTGCGAGCGCGCCGGTCTTCAAAATGCCGAAGTAGATCGGGAGCCACTCGAGGCAGTTCATCATGAGGATACCGATCTTATTTCCCTTCTTGATACCACGGGAAAGCAGCATATTTGCAAGACGGTTTGCCTTCTCGTCGAAGACCTTCCATGTAATCTGACGGCGGTATGCCTGTGTCTTGGTGGGCTGGATCAGTTCATATTCTTTCCAGGTGATGCGGCCAACTTCCTGCTGTTCCGGATTCAGTTCCACCAGCGCGACCTCGTCACCATACATATCTGCATTTCTTTCAAGATAATCGGTTATCGGCATATTCAAATTCCTCCTACATTTTCTACCGTACTACACGTACAAAATACGCCTATATGAGTATAACAGTATTCTGTCCAAAAAGCACCCTGTCATTTTCAAGCACTTTCCTCTCAAAAAGCACTTGTCCCCGTCTTTATTTTCCTTCTGCGGCTTCCGCCTTTTTCTTCTGTATCCTTCTCTCCTGTAGTGCATATCCGACGATCAGGATGATGATCGTGATGAATATGCAGCTGTAAAAAGAGATGCCTCGGGAAAACAGCGCAAGGTTCGCAGTACTTGCGATATCGTCGATCTGACAGAGGCCTGCCAGAAGAAGATAATCCGCGACGCCCATGCCGCCCGGTACAGGAAGGCTGTACACACCGACCAGTACAAGGCAGGAGACTGCCGTGACATCCGCCAGATTCCCGTAGGATCCGCCGAAGGCAAGATATACCAGGACTGTCGTACTGACCAGAGACAATCTCTGCAGCAGATTCAGCCCGAAGGCTGCAAACATTGCGGGCTTATTCTTAAAGATCAGGTCCGCACAGCTCTTGTACTGTGCGATCGCCGCGTCGATTTTTCTGACTCTTCCCTCCACGTCGCGGATCAGGTGCATCTTCTTGGCAAGTTTTACGAGTTTGACTGCCACGCTTCGGATCCATCGTTCTTTCTTCAGGATCAGTACAAACACCGCGCAGAGTACAAGAAGGATGATGAAGCCGATCATGACCAGCGTCTGGGCGAGCGTATCCATCCCCCAGTACATCGCAGGACTTATGGCAAAGCCCATAACTCCGACGATCGCGAGCGCTCCGGTATAAAAGAGCATATTCAGCACAAGGATGACTGCGGACTTCGCCACCGGGATCCCGTCTCTATTCATGAAAAAAGCACTTGCCGGCTGACCGGCAGATGCAGACGGGGTGATCGCCGAGAAGTAGATATCCGCCGCCGAATAGACGATTCCGTGGCTTTTGATCGGCTTCTCCCCTTCTGTCTTCGTCAGCGTCCGGACAAGAATATCGAGTGCGAAGCCTTCGAAAAGGATATTACAGATCATCCCTGCCACCGCCAGGATGAGCCACTTTACATCGGAGTGGATCAGGGTCTCCCGGAGAAGTGACGGAGAGAAACTATCCGATCTGGACACGACCGCCCAGATACTGAATACCATCAGTACCAGAAACAGAAGCATCCATGGTAATTTCTTCTTAAGCATATTCCGCCGGCATCTCCTTTCGTTCCGTCTTTTACTTACGCATCTTTCGAATGAAATTGGAAAGCCCGCGCCATCAGCACGGGCTTTCTACATTATAATCTATTTTCCGTCAGTTCGTGTAGTTATCAAAGTAACCCTGTACCAGTACGACCGGCGTACCCTTATCGCCGGATCCGGAAGTCAGGTCACAAAGCGATCCGATCAGGTCGGTCAGCTGACGCGGTGTCGTTCCTTCGCTGGCCATCTTGCCGACGAGGTCTTTGTCCTTCGCCTTGATACTCTCGGAGATCGCCTTCTTAAGTTCCTCACCGGACAGATCCTTAAAGTCGTTATCTGCGAGATACTTGAGCTTCAGCTCGTTCGGCGTGCCGATAAGTCCATCTGTAAATGCAGGAGATACGACCGGATCTGCGAGTTCCCAGATCTTGCCCTGCGGATCCTTAAAGGCACCATCGCCATATACCATGACTTCGACGCACTTTCCGGTCGCATTGAGGATATTCTTTTGGACTGCCAGTACCAAATCCTTGCAGTCTCTCGGGAAGAGCTTGACCTGATCCTCGGTTGCTTTATTGGAGCCGAGCAGGCCGTACTTCTCATTGTATCCGCTTCCGTTTACAGGAGCGTTCATGATCTCATCCATGCCGAATACCTTCTCCGCACCGCCGGCAAGGAGGATCCTCTTTGTTCTCGCACGGGTGTGGATATCACAGTTGATCACGTTCTTTGTATAGTCGAGGATCGCCTTCGGCTGGTTGGCGAAGATGATTTCTACTTCGCATCCCGTCTCCTTAATGAGATCCCCGTAATATGCCACGTAATCCACACCGGTAAACTCATGCTTATTCTCTCCAAAAAGCTCTCTGTACTTCTCCAGAGAGAGGACGTCGCTATATGGATTCACACCGGCTTCATCGATCTTATCGAGATTTACCAGGCAGTTGCCGACTTCATCGGAAGGATAGGAGAGCATCAGGACGATCTTCTTACATCCCATTGCGATACCGCGAAGGCAGATCGCGAAACGGTTTCTGCTTAAGATCGGGAAGATAACACCGACGGTCTCTCCGCCAAGTTTTGCTTTTACATCAGCAGCGATATCCTGTACCGTGCAGTAGTTTCCCTGGGATCTTGCTACGATGGACTCTGTCATCGCGATGACGTCACGGTCGCGGAGTTCGAATCCTTCGGATTTTGCCGCCTCCAGTACGGACTCTGTGACGATTTTACTAAGGTCATCGCCCTGACGGATAATGGGGCAACGGATACCCCGGGAAACTGTACCAACTCTGCGCTCTGCCATATGAACGTCCTCCTGAAATAAAGTTATTCCACGGCGCGCAGCAGCGCTTGATCGCACGACTCCATCGCCGTTTCTTTCACAACGCTTCTATTATAATACGGCTCCTTGATTTATGAAAGCAGTTTATACCCGACGGATACCTTTGAGGAACGAGTCACCGTCCTCCGGATCGTCTTCGTCTCTTCTTCTCCTGCTTACTACGGCAAAAGCACTTGCCCCGATCAACAGGAGCAGTCCCGCACCCAGGATCGCCTTAACCGTGAAGTCGATACCGGTCGGGATAACGGCCTTCTTCGTATTTGTAAAGGTTACTGTCTGGTTCGCTGTAAGTACTCCGGTTGCCACTTTTCCCGAATGGGCCGGTCCATTATCAATTCTCCAATTAGCCTCGTATTCGTTCGAGCCTTCTGTAATGGTATACGTCGTATCCGGCGGAAGCGCAAACCGGATCGATTCACCATGAGCCAGCTGGAATGTAGCGGATCCGTTGTTGTTGAGCGTCAGTGTCGCATCTGTTCCATCCGGATAGCGGACATTGACCAGGCCATTCTGATAAGCAATACCATTGGCATCACTGAATGTCGCAGTGAAGTTAAACTTCTGATCTCGGCTTCCCATGTTACCGGTGACTGTCTTTGTCACTGTAAGCAATTTGGTTGCAGAAGGATCCTTGATCTTCATCTCAAAGGCCATGGTTCCCGGAACAGAATCATCCGAAGTTACCGTTACGTCTGCATAGTTGTTCAGGAGCGTAATTCCACCGGTATCACCGACTACGAAACGGACATTGTGCGACAGCGGAGAATATCCGAGAGGCGCCTGAAGTTCACGCAGCTCGTATGTTCCTGCCGGAAGTGTATTATCCAGTTCTTCCAGAACACCATCGGCATTGGATACCATATCCGCGTAACCCGGTACCGGATCATAGTCAAACATGGTAACCGAACCGACCTTGATCTGCTTATGCAGCGCGAAGTGTGCACCCTGAAGCGGAGTGTCGTCATCTGCGTCAACTTTCAGCACACGAAGCGTGTAATTCTTATTCTTGATGGCAAGGACCGTATCATTTCCGACAGTCACGGTTCCCGTTCCGATACCGAAACCATCGCCGGATGTATCCACTACTTCGAACTGGCCGTTTCTGAAAATAACAGTGATCTCATCTGTCGGACAATAGTAACCTGTCGGCGTTTTGATCTCCGTGAGGTGATATACCATTCCTTCAACAAAGAACGCTTTGGTGATTTTACCGGATGCATCAGAAACAAATTTCTTTCTGAATGTTCCATCTTCAGAAACAAGAGTAAATTCCGCATTCTGGAGCATACCCTGTCCGGACCAGTCCGTCTTAGTAAGACCAAGACCCGGACGGTCATTCGTGGCTTTATCAACGCGGATATTCGAACCATTCGGTACCGTGCCCTTCTGATAAGTAACAGTATACTCATATGTTGAAGCGCTGGTGGCTCCTGTCATGGTTCCATCGATTTCGATCTTTTGTCCATCTTCAATCGGGATGACCTCATTGGGATCGTACCCTGTGATGATACCATCCGAATCCTTGTTATACGATCCGATCAGCTTAACCTCGCGGATTTCATAGTCTGACAATTCAAGACCCGGATCCAGTCGTTCATAGTACCAGTAAACAGAATCCTCACTATTGCTGATTCGGCGGACAACAGGATGCGTTAAGTCACTCGTTTCCGCCAATACCAGCTGCCCGTTCACTCTTTTATATACAGCAAAGTAAGCATCGTCATGGCTGTCCATGAAATCCTTATCAGTCCATTCTTTCTTAATACGAAGTCCGTATCCCTTCAGATTATTAACTACTACCTTCGGAGTCTGTTCTGCAAGTATAGATTTGGAGACCGGATTCGAAAGGTCCGCCTGCGTAGGATTAGCATTCGTATTCACCTCGTAGTAGTCGTAACTCCTTAAGGAGTATCCGTCCGGAATCTCATAGCCGCGTTCTTCCACCATAAAATGTGATCCGATCATCAAGCCATGAATCTCGACAGTATATCCCGCTGGAATCTTCGAAATTGATCCGTTCATGGAAGTATGGAAGGAAACCTTCTCCTTCAGCTCCGCTGTAAGCATTGAGTGATCCTTTACTCCGATAGATCGGAATCCACCGTTCTCTCCGGCAACCCACTCACAATAGTTTCCCTGTTCATCCAGCACATGGTATTTATACATGTATGCCGCATAACTGCCCTTATTGCTTTCTGTGATATCAGGACCGAATTCTCCTGACAAATAGAGTCTAAAGTTGAAACTCTCATTACATTCCGACGAATGAATTTCCGTAACTCCATCCTCTTTATACAGTTTCTTCTGGATATACAGAGTCCGCAGAGCTCCTTCTTTCACCTCGTTGTCATACTGAACCGTTGTTCTGTTCTTCGCCGTATCCCAGTTAACACCATAATCTCTAAGTCCATTTTGCGCATAAACGACTTCCGGATCAATCACATTACCATTCACGCGTACTTTACTGAAGATATTGGGGCTGACACCGCACTCTACAATACGGTAGTCTTCCATATTATTCGGGAATGTGATTTCACACTCTTCTCCCTGTTTTAAATAGAACACGTTAGAATAGGGTACTCCGCCGATCGTAGTGGATGCATCGAAAGGAACCGGATCATCCGAATCTCTATAAACAACATTCGGTGTGCCTGTGGCAGGATTCGTAAGAGGATACTCAGTTTGCGTAGGATCGTTCTTCAATCTGTAGAAAATCTGATAGGGGAAATCAGCCATGACGGACTCTCCCTGTTCAATACCACTGACTTCTTTTCCGAGAATAACATTTCCCGGCTTTACCGCAGATTGATTAAACTTCATATGAAGGTTTGAGGCGCCTGCACCACGTTCCATGTAAAAGAGCTTAATATCGTGAGAAGAATAATTCGTGAAAACATAGTTTCCTTCATCATCCTGCACGAAAATGCCGTCCACATAACTCTGTGCACGAGAACGTGCCAGATCCGCATCCTGACAATCAGCATATTCGCGAGTATAGAAATTGTTGAAGAAAGTTTCATACAGCGTTGTTCTCTGTCCATTAACGACAACCGTACCGTCGGCAAAGTTAATCAATCCTGCCATCGCACTATGGATACCTCCGAGATCGATCACCAATTCGCCATCAACATAGAACCAGAAGTCGTCATCACCGGTGAATTCGAAAATGATATCATGTCCCCAGTCATCAAGGCCATCCGGCGTCTGGATAAAAGATGTGCTCATTTCCATGCCGAAATAGTAATCCGGATTTCCATTCAGAAGATAAAGCTGTTCATATTTACGGGGATTGCCGTCATCCAGCAGACCAATATTCTCATTGCCCGCGCCATACCTCGCATTCATATTATAGAGGTTTTGAGGATTCTTTTTTGCAAAGTTATCCGCTGTTATGGAGTTATACGGGAAAAACTGTCCGTGCTGGAGCGTTGATTTTTGTTCACTATCATGCGTGCCCAACTCCTGATATACCGTAAAGTTGTTTGGATCGCGATGTCCTGTCTTATCATAGAATGAGGCAAAGTTCTGTGTACTGTCATATTCCATATAACCTGTAGCATCATGCGTAGATTCGATGAAAAGATGGTTGACGTCCGTTGTAGCATTATAGAGCTGAGCGAGAGACTGACCGGCATTAGTCCCGGTCATAACAGTCGGATATCCATCCGTCCCGAGTTTACTGGAAAGAAGACCTTGGTTAGGATCAGGTGAATCTTTGGGATTATCTTTTCCCTCCAGGAATTGAGACATTACCTTCTTGCTACTAAAGTCCTGCATTTTCATCGTAATGCCATACTGCGCATTATCAAGTGTGACCACTTCGTGAAGTTCGTCATCACTAAGTGTCGCATCTTGGACAATAGCAAAATAGAAGTCTTCTGCCTCGCTAAAAGATCCGGATCCAATTGTTGATGGCAATCCTGTAACGGTATCCGTATTTGTCACCAGACTTGCGTACGAGTAGTTTGGATCATCCCAAGCAATGATCGAAGAATAATATCGGTTATTATTTCTACCACTCAACTGGATACCGATCTTCTCATCCGAGAGATATTGTCCTCCAGAAATCTGAGGCGCGATATATTTCTGCGAGTACTCGTTGTAGAGTTCATAATAGCCATTTTCATTTTCTTTCAAACCGGGAGTGGTATTCTCCCAATAATATATCGTGAAGTCCCAAAGCAGGGAATTGATCATCGTCTCCGTCCACTGCAGATAGTCGCCGCTCTCATAGCACAGGATCAATGATCCATCATGATCGATGGCATAATACTCATACTTTGATTCAGAATCGTTCCATCGACGAGTGTAAACGATTACCTGTTCACCGTTCTCCAGAGCCGGATCGGATACGCTGATCTTTTTTGCGGAATACGTCTTTAAATAGTCTTTTTCCAAGACTCTTTCTTCTGCCAGATAAAGGAATCTGTTATTGCCGTGATTTACATCAAAACCTTCACTGGTTTTACCACTGAAAGTCAGTCTGTTGGCTCCCAGTTGCAGCGATAACTGACCGACTGCATCGCCTGTGCCCGGTACAACCTGAAGAGCAACAGGGGTATCCGATACAGATAAGCCTGTCGAATCTATAGACAGATATTTCGTCGCCCCGTTCACTGTCGTCTTTACATAATAACGGTCTTCAACCCCCGTCCACTCAAACGTCCACATCGTCGCGTCGATATCCGCCGAGACAAAGAGTTTATCCTCATTATTCTCTCTTTTCGAAACAACAGTAGTCGCAAGAGCATCCAATTTCCCCGCAGCAGATGAAGTTGCCTGAAGTGTTCGTCCGCCTGCACTGCCGTTCCAGTTCAAAAGAGCATACGTCTTTCCATCCAAACCATACGGCTCAACATTCTGCGGATCATAGTACCAGAAACTCAGCGGGACCCAGCGATCTTTTCCATTATATGCGGCAAACATTCGTCCGCCTAATCCGCCCTGAACTGTACAGTAGTAGTTTCCGGATTTGATTTCATATGTATAGGCATAGTTGACTCCGGCAACTTCCGAATTAGTGCTGTAATCTACGGTATTCGCTGTAAACGTAAATTCAGATCCTGTGCCCGCAGTGTCAAAACTCAGGCTGTTACCTGACTGCAGCAAGTATTTCTTGGCTCCGGTATTGGGATCCAGACAATATATTCTAAACTTGTTGGTCGTGCCATTTCTTTCAACATAGTATGGAACAGCGTCTGTTCCCGGAACAAACGGATCCACTCTATCTCCGCCGATATTTGTCTTCTTGATACCTTGTCGGGAATCCTTATTCGTCTGCTCTCCTGTAAAGCAAAATCCATATGGATGGCCGAATATCAGACCACCGGTCCCCGCTTTACCCTTCTGCTCTAATTCATCAAGAGATTTGACGCGTTTCCAATCGCCTGCATCGGCGGCAGCAGGTCCGGGAACGATCGCATACGCGGAGAATCCATCCGCTTCAAAGTTGACCTCTGTTCCTTCCAGAGAATGGTTCGAGAAGTTATCCACTACAGTTCCTTCCTGATCATCCGGGAGATGCACGACACTGATATATCCGTCGAGCTGCTCTTCGAGCATGATCTTTACCGAAACTGTCGTGCCGTCCGCCGGTTCGCACTCGACGTCGTTGCACATCAGGCTGATATCGAAGAAACGTGCATTTTCGCAGCTGTCGGCATCCATCACCTCGGACAGTTTCTCACGGTATTCCGCTATCATTTCAGGAGCGATGATCTCGTTAACGACCAGTCTCGCATTCGACGGAATACCTGTTTCCGGTCCGTAGGAAACAAAGACCGAATATGTATCATCCTCGAAGAAGAGTTCTGTCTTATTGGATTCCGGTTCTTCTGTCGGATCAGCCGAAGTTGTTTCATCCGAAGTATCCGGAACAGTTACCTGATCCGAATCATCCGGGATAGTTGCTTCATCCGAATCGCTCGGTGTTTCATCTGTATCTGAAGGTTCATCGGTATCCGATGTCTCATCACTTTCAGTTACATCCGTATCGGAGTTTTCAGAAGAATCAGAGGTATCCGACGGATCTTCCTCGTCGGAAGTCGTCTCTTCAGATGTCTCCTCATCCGATGTCTCGGAAGGAGTTTCTTCCGTGAGTTCTGTGACGATACCGGATGTGGTTTCAGATGTTTCATCATCCATTTCTTTGGCAAGGACGAGACCGGTCGAGGTCATAAGGTTTGCAACAACGAGCAGAAGACCGACGGCACGGCGGAATTCCTTCGAGCGGAATCCCGAAGTCATAGATACCCACAGGGCAGATAACATAGCAGCAAAGGAGCGGTTATTCTTCATAGTCCGGCTCCTTTCTCTTTATGGACGCAAGGAGGAGTAAAGCTGCGCCCGTAGCAAGAAGTATCCATGCTCTGCCCTGAACGGTTTTTCCCATATCACCGGTCTTTACGATCGGATCTTTTCTTCTGACTGCATCGTTAATAAAAGCCACTTCTGTCGGTTTAACCATCCCATCTTTTGCCAGGATGACCTGATATTCCAGACCACCCTCGTTATTGTTGGTAACAAACAGTGTCACCATGTACACCGTATCGTCGTAGATGATGTTTTTATTGTCGCCCGTCTTCTCATATACCTTGTAGCGGTATGTGCCGGGCTCATCGATAACGACACCGAATTTTGCGTTTCCGGATCCGTCTACCTTCACGACGTCCTCCTGGGGCGCCGGAGAAGATGCATCGAGTCTTTCGATCACAAATTCATAGCTGCTGTCTATACCTGCCGCCTTTACGCAACTGAACGGAATCTCAGCAACGATCGGCGTGTATTCAAAAGCAGCACGTACCGGAGAAATCGCGCACGAAAGGATGACACACAGCGTCATGATGACTGCCAGTGCTTTTGCTAAAGAAATATATTTCTTCATCGAACCTTTCAAAGCTCTAATCTCCATTAATTTTCTAATATGTATGCAAATACGACGATCCTCGTCGTTGAGGTATCACCTGCGCAGGTACTGAGGCACAAAACCCTATGGTTTACTTCTATGCCCTTCTCACTCAGGAATGCATACAGATCCTCATAGTATTCAGGATTGAAGATGAAATCGTCCTTGGCATCTGCCGACATAGCATAGAATGCTTCCAGCTCATACATCACCTTACCATCCCGTCCCACCAGCAGTTCACCGTGCCTGTGGGAAGTAAGATAGTCTTCATCGAGATAATCATCGAGCGCTCCGAACATCACACCATATTCCATGTGGTGTCCGTAGATGACCGAGTATTCATCAGTGAAATCCTTGCTGTTTCTGCTGTCCAGGAAGATACTTCCGGAAAGTGAAAACTGTCCGTACGGATCTTTGTTCAGATATGCGGCATTGTCTTCCCCCTGCATGATCGGATAGTCGATATTCGTATCGTCCATCGTGATCCAGCCCACCATATCCGATGTGATCGGTGAATCGGCAACAACACCGTCTTCTTCCGCCACACCCGGCTTATATTTCAGGTAGGATCTGTCATTCGCATGATCGAAGACATACCAGGTATCGTAGAGTGCATAGATACAGATCAGAAGTGCGATGATAAAGATCAGCAGCATCGTCTTCTCATATGCCCGGTTCATGGTTTTCCAGAACGTTCTCATAAGATCTCCTGACGTACAGATTTCCCGACGGAAAGGACATATCTACTTCGGCTTTCTAAGTCAAAGCCGGGCAGGAATTACTCTTCCGCTGTCTCTGCTTCGTCTTCCTGTGCGCGGCTCTTGGCAGATCTTACTGCGAAGAATACGACACCTGCGATAGCGATAAGTGCGACGATGATCACCGGAGTAGCTACCAGAAGTACACCGGTCGGGATCAGACCCTTCTTCTCATTGGTGAAACCGGTATGGATATCTGTGGTAACATTTCTTCCGGTCAGATCATTAGAGAGTGCATCGTTTCCATCTTCAGCGCTGTTCCAATCCAGAGAAGAATCTGCTTTAGCGATCTTCACTTTGCTTGTGTAATCTTCGGCTGCTTCAGTAATGGTATAGTCATAGCCTTCCGGAAGACCCAGGATCGTGACATAGTTTCCGTCCTGCAGATAGAAATCATAACCGGCAGCAAGCTGAGCGCCTGTAAGCTCGGTGATGTTGTTTTTTGTCTTCATGGCATCGGCTGTATATGTAGTCGCAGAATTCGCAGTCGGTTCTTTTACCGCATGGGACGACATATCTACCGGGAACTTATCCGCATCATTAAGGCCTGTGCAAGTTACAGTTACCTTGAAGTACTTGTCACGGGAACCCTGGTTTCCGATAACTTCCTTACCGAAAGTAAGATCGTGGGTCTTGTAAGCGTTCATGATGTAATTGGTTTTTGTTCCGGCACTTGTAGCTTCTGTTACCGTGTTGCCTTTAACATAGATACCCGATTCTCCAATAACAACATCGCCGCTGACTGCATTACCGCTCGTAGCATTTGTTCCGACACTCGGAGCAGCTGTAACCTGGCCAAGATACATAACATAGCCTGTGACAGCAAGTGCCGGTGTTGCTGCGCCTGTGTCCTCAACATAAACATCCAGTGTTCTTACGCGAGCACCGGTGGTAGCTGCAAGATTCTCATCTACATCGTAAAGCACGCGGGAATCACCATCTACCTCGGTGATATAGTAGCGGTATACGCCCGGCTCGCTATATGTAGCAGCAGTAAGATCGATCTCAACAGGCAAGGTTGCCGTCTTATAGTCAGCACGTACTCCATGTGCATTGTCGGCATCAAAAGCCGTTTTAGGGGTAAATCTAACTGTTACAGGGGCAATCGTTCCTGTACCGTTCAAAACAGTAATCGTTGGGTTGTTTTGATCAGTCGGATCGCCTGGTACAGCGCCACCGCCAGCCGTCGAGAACGTAAAAACCAGATTCGGAATTTTCGCATCCTTATCTACGATCAAGGTCTTGTAGAATGTGACCTTGTTACCTGTTATCGCAGCGTACTGCGTGTCTGCCGACACAGGCACCACAAGTGCTGTCATGGCGACAGCTGTTACCAGCATAGCCGATAACGTCTTAAACAGTTTCTTCATTTTTGTTTACTCCTCCTCAAAAATGACTTTTCTAGATTCCCCGCCGGCGCAGGACGAGAATGACTTCTCCTTCTACGTCTGACATGGGAATGGCCCCATATGTTCTACTATCACCCGGGTCAGATCGGTAATCGTTCAGAACGAAGACCGTTCCCTGCGGGACGATATACGGATATGAAATGGCGGATCCTTCCGCGGTAGTGGGATAGACTACATCTTCTACGATGTTGTAGCCGTTTACCGTTATACACTGGTCCGTGATCCGGACTTCGTCGCCTTCTTTGGCTACGATCCGGCCGAACTTGAGTTCACCGTCATGTTTGTAAGCGATCTCTTCTCCTGCCCCGGGCTTCCCGAGTTTATATGTGATGACCAGATCCCCATCCTTGATCATCGGATACGATGCATTGCCGTGGTTGACATGGATCCCGACCACGAAGACCAGAAGAATCACGACCACTGCCGCTGTTATGGCGATCTTGATGAAGAACTCGAGAGCATAGCGCTTCGCGGATTTCTTTTTCCGCTTTTTCTTCGGTGTAGAAGCCTTCTTCTCATCCGGTTTCTTTTCCGTTTCTTCGGATTTTTCCGTTGCCGTCTCAGGTTCGTCCGAAGCAGTTTCCTCCGCCGCCCCAGGGTCCGAAACCAAAGCCGTTTCCGCGCTTTCCGCCGCTTCTCGTTCCACATCGGAATCCCCGGACATTTCGTCCTCTTTTTCAGGGAGTTCCTCCGTCGGAAAATGTTTTTCTTCACCCGGCAGATCGTTCATAAGCAGGTTCGATCGATACTATTCTCCTCTCCTGTATTTACCAGTTTTTTGGTACGACAAACAGAGCGCATGCGCCCAATTTCTCAAAACTATTATACCATCTACTATTTAATTATGAAATGTACAAATGTTTCAAATCCATTAAAAATCGAAGATTACAGCATTACCTAATTATCTTATGCTTATTCCACATCGGAATAGTCATCCCAGGTACGTTTATCGTCGACTTCCTGTTTTTTGTTCCCGAGACGTACCACCGCCTTGATGATAAATCCGGAGACAAGGATCAGCGCGATAACGATCCACCCGAAAAGGATGTTGCTTTTCAGGGAGTATCCGTCCGCCTTACCATAGATACCTCCACCACGTACAAGGTTAACAAGGTTCCAGGTGAAAAGCCCGCCCAGGACTATAGGAGAAATCACCTTGATGGACGGCAGAAACCACCAGCCCGGCATCTTGAAGCTCTTTGTGTTTCTGTTGATCTGATCAAGGATCTTCGCCGTATGGAAGAACCAGCCGGCAACAACTGCCTCGAGGATACCCGTCAGAAGGAGCGTATAGCTGTTGATGAAATAGTCTACGATATCGAGAACTGCGAGTCCTGCGCCGGTCACATAGATGAGACTGATGGCACCCTCGACGATACAGAGGGTCAGCGTCGTCTTTTTCTTATTCAGATGGAACTTGTCCGAGATCGCTGTAGAAACGCCTTCGATAATGGAGAATAGCGAGTCGATTGCCAGCGTGATCAGGCAGAAATAGAAGATGAAGGCGAAGATCATGTTGACCACGCCGCTTCCGGAGAGCTTGACGATCGCCTGGGGATAGATGATAAACGCGGTCTTGATGCCGGATGCGGACATATTATCCAGCATGCCGACACCGGCCATGGTCGTGAACATTACGACACCGGCCAGCACGCTGATGATCATGTCGGAAAAAGCGATGATGATCGAGTCGACCGCGATGTTTGCCTTTTCATCGAGAAAAGAACCGTACGCGAACATGATCGCCATCGATGTCGAAAGCGAGTAGAATACCTGTCCGATCGCATCGACCCAGAGATTGGAATCACTAAGTGCGCTCCACTTCGGGATAAAGAGCTTGGATACTCCGCTCAGCGCTCCCGGCATGGTAAAGCCTCTTACCGCCATGACAAGAAGACAGATGACCGGAAGCGAAACCGTGTATTTTACGACTTTTCCTACTGTCGTCGTACCGTTACGGATGCAGACATAGCACAGCACCCATGCGATGAGAAGGCAGATCAGGACCGGCCATGCGATCGTCGTAAAGCCGGAAGTCGTCCCTGTGGTCTTGATCGTCTCTGCCCAGAGAGAACTTGCCGCACCTGTATCACCGGTCATGTTCATGAATTTGAAGCTCATGAAGAACATCATGATGACCCACGCAAAAACAGCCGCATAGTAAATGGAAATACCGATACCATTCGATACGCCGAGCCAGCCGACGTGCTCTGCATGCTTATTCAGTGCGCGCATCGATCCCGGCGCGCCCTGCTTCGTATGTCTTGCCACCGCGATTTCCACCATCAGAAGCGGGATACCGATGATCAGCATGGCCAGTAAATAAACGAAAAGGAATGCTCCTCCGCCGTATTTTGCCGCCAGTCCCGGGAAACGCCAGGCATTGCCGAGGCCTACTGCTGAACCGATTGCGGCTAAAACAAATGTAGATCTGGATGACCACTTATCACGCATGAGAAACTTTCCCCCTCATTGAAAAAGCTCGTGGGCGCTTGTTTGCGCCCACGAGCCATTATAGCACACCTCAATCGAATTCATGATGATCCGCTCCGCCCGGGAGATAAGATGCTCCTGTTCCTCATCTTTTTGCACACGGAAATGAATGAACCGGGGTTCTAACTTTTTTACCAGATGACGTTGATCTCTTTTACTTCTTCGACCTGATCTCTCTTCTTGATGAAGCCCGGTGCGACCTGCGGGAACAGGGCACAGGACAGGACATCTTCTTCCGACTTGGCAAAATCACTCACCTCGGCGCGAAGTGTCTCCATCTCATTAGCGATGCGGTCAGCAGGACGGCACTCGATGACTTCTTCATCCCCGATAGCCATCTTTCTGATCTCTTCATTTACCTT
>OCTX012020243.1_pt1 | contig 16401 bp, 22 predicted proteins | sample 1539691 | NCBI WGS metagenome assembly OCTX01 (sample SAMN02144231, study PRJEB22623) | gut metagenome | biome: sheep rumen | host: Ovis aries | place: New Zealand | reverse complement strand
TACATCTGGTAAGGAGGAAGCTGATATGTCAAGAATCGGTAAAATGCCCATCAGCGTTCCGGCAGGTGTAGAGGTAAAGAACGAAAACAACCTCATCACTGTAAAGGGACCTAAGGGTCAGCTTTCAAGACAGTTCAATACTGAACTCGGTATTGAAGTTGCTGAGGGCGTAGTAACAGTAACAAGACCAAGCGATGACAAGCGTCACCGTTCACTTCACGGTCTTACAAGAACTCTCATCGCAAACATGGTTGAGGGTGTAACAAACGGATATTCCAAGACTCTCGAGATCGAGGGTGTCGGCTACCGTGCTGCAAAGAGCGGAAACAAGGTTACTCTTAACCTCGGTTTCTCACATCCTGTTGTTCTTGAGGAAACAGATGCAATAAAGATCGATGTTCCTCAGCCAAACAAGCTCGTTATCAGCGGTATCGACAAGCAGGCTGTAGGTCAGTTTGCAGCTGAAGTACGTGAGAAGCGTCTACCTGAGCCATATAAGGGCAAGGGTATCAGATATGCTGGCGAGCGTATCATCCGCAAGGAAGGTAAGGCCGGCAAGGGCAAGAAGTAATTAAAAGGAGCAAATTGCTATGATTAAGAAATTTGACAGCAATAAGGCAAGATTAAAGAGACACCGCAGAGTCCGTGCAAAGATCTCAGGAACTGCAGAGCGTCCACGTCTCAATGTGTTCCGTTCTTCAAAGCACATCTATGCTCAGCTCATCGATGATGTTAACGGTGTTACTCTTGCTTCCGCATCAAGCATGGATAAGAGCTTTGAGGGCAACGGCGGCAACGCAGAGGGTGCTCGCAAGGTAGGCGAGATGATCGCTAAGAACGCATCAGCTAAGGGCATCAGCGAAGTCGTTTTCGACAGAGGCGGCTATCTGTACCACGGCCGTGTTCAGGCACTCGCTGAAGGTGCTCGTGAAAACGGATTAAAGTTCTAAGAGGGAGGTACAACAATGGCTAATATTGAAACACAGGCTCCTGAGCTCGTTGAAAAGGTCGTTGCTATAAACAGAGTTTCCAAGACCGTTAAGGGCGGACGTATTATGAAGTTCGCTGCACTCGTAGTAGTTGGTGACGGAAACGGTACTGTAGGCTTCGGTCTCGGTAAGTCCGGAGAAGTTCCGGATGCAATCCGCAAGGGCATCGAGGATGCTAAGAAGAACCTTGTAAAGGTCGCTCTCAAGGGAACAACAATTCCTCACGAGATCGTAGGTGCATTCGGTGCAGGCAGAGTTCTTATGAAGCCAGCTGCACCTGGTACTGGTGTTATCGCTGGTGGTCCTGTTCGTGCAGTCATCGAGGTTGCAGGTATCAAGGACATCAGAACAAAGTCTCTTCGTTCAAATAACCCATGCAATGTAGTCAGAGCTACAATCAACGGTCTCGTTAACTGCACTTCTGCTAAGGAAGTTGCTGAAAAGAGAGGAAAGACCGTTAAGGAAATTTTAGGTTAAGGAGGCAGTAACAATGGCTAAGAACATCAAGCTCGTAAAGAGCCTTATCGGAAGAAAAAAAGACCAGATCGCTACTGCTCAGTCTCTCGGTCTCAAGAAGGTCGGCGACACAACAACACAGCCTGACAACGCTCAGACACAGGGCAAGATCAACAAGATTTCTCACCTCATCGAGGTTACAGAAGCGTAAGCAAGGAGGTGCACTGATATGAAAATCCACGAATTAACACCCGCAGCAGATTCCAACAAGGCTGTAAAGCGTATAGGCAGAGGCCATGGTTCAGGAAACGGCAAGACAGCAGGTAAGGGTCATAAGGGACAGAATGCCCGCAGCGGCGGCGGCGTAAGAATCGGCTTTGAAGGCGGACAGATGCCTCTCGCAAGAAGAATCCCTAAGAGAGGTTTCAACAACATCTTCGCTGCAAAGTATGCGATCGTAAACGTATCCGACCTCAACAAGTTCAAGGACGGCACTGTAGTTGATACAGAACTCCTCGTAGCTTCCGGTCTCGTTAAGAAGGTTTATGACGGCGTTAAGATCCTCGGCAACGGAGAGCTTACTGCTAATTTAACTGTAAAGGCTGCTAAATTCTCACAGAGTGCTATCGAAAAAATCGAAAAGGCTGGCGGGAAGGCAGAGGTGATGTAATGTGTTCAAGACGCTGAAAAACGCTTGGCGTGTTCCCGAAATAAGGAAAAAGCTCCTCTACACATTATTCATGGTCATCATCTTCAGATTCGGAAGTGCTATAACAGTTCCATTCCTCGATCCGGATGTCGTAAGCAGCTGGATGAACGGAAATGCTACAGACGGTAACTTCCTCGAATATCTGAATATAATCACCGGTGGTGCTCTTTCACAGGCTACCATCTTCTCTCTTTCAATTACCCCATTCATCAATGCCTCTATCATCATGCAATTGCTGACCTATGCTCTTCCTCCTTTGGAAAGACTAAGGGATGAAGGTGAGGAGGGACGTAAGAAGATCGATAAGATCACTGCTGTAGTCTCAATTATCCTCGCATTCTTTATGGCTTACGCATATTACGTTACTCTTACAAGAATGAGTATCGATGAGGACGGAGTTACTAAATACGCTGTTCTCTATAAAGGCAAAAACTTCGACCAGTATTTCTCAGGTGCTGTTATCATCCTCACATTCGTTGCAGGTGCTGCACTTGTAGTATGGATGGGTAACCGTATCAGCGATAAGGGAATCGGCAACGGTATCTCAATGCTCCTCTTCGCTGGTATCGCAGCACGTTTCCCTGTTGACGCAGGCGTGCTTCTCGAACTTATAAAGACAGAACCTGCAAAGTATCTCTTTGTATCAATTTTCTACGTATTATTCATTATCGCCGAGATCGCTTTCATCGTCTTCATGAACGAAGCGGAAAGACGTATCCCGATACAGTACGCAAAGCGTGTTGTAGGAAGAAAACAGTACGGCGGACAGAAGTCACACATCCCGGTAAAAGTTTGTATGAGCGGCGTTATGCCAATCATTTTCGCAATGTCTTTCATGGCTCTTCCACAGACCATTCAGCTCTTCAAGGAAAAACCTAAAAAGGCAGAAGGCTTCTATTATCACTTCTGTGAGTTCTTCAACAGAACTTCATGGAGCTACGCTATACTCTACTTCATCCTCATCATCGCATTCAACTTCTTCTATGTTTCGATCCAGTATAACCCAACAGAGATCGCTAATAACCTTCGTCAGTCAAACGGCGGTATCCCAGGTATCAGACCTGGTAAGCCTACTTCAGACTACATCCAGAGAGTTCTCAATAAGATCACTCTCGTTGGTGCGTTCTTCTTAGGCGTTATCGCAGTTATCCCGATACTCATCGGTAAGGCTGATGGTAACCTTATGGCACTCTCAATGGGCGGTACAACAATACTCATCGCAGTATCTGTTGCTCTGGAAACAACACGTACACTTGAATCTCATCTTATGATGCGTCATCATAAGGGCTTCTTATCATAAGGAGGACAGATTATGAACCTTATCTTTTTAGGCGCTCCCGGCGCAGGAAAGGGTACACAGGCAGAGGTAGTTTCCGATGCTCTGAATATCCCACAGATCTCTACAGGCAATATTCTTCGTGAGGCTGCTAAAAACGGCACCGAGTACGGTCTTAAGGCTAAGGCTGCTATGGATGCCGGTGCTCTCGTTTCTGATGATATCGTTATCGGTATACTGAAGGACAGAATAGCAGAGGACGATTGTCAGAACGGCTTCATCCTCGACGGCTTCCCAAGAACAGTTCCTCAGGCAGAGGCTCTCGACGCTATGGGAATCAAGATCGATAAAGTTATCGAGATCAATGTCGCAGACGAAACTATCAAACAGAGAGTTTCAGGCAGACGTGTCTGCCAGGGCTGCGGTGCTTCTTATCACATTCAGTATAAGCCTTCCAAGGTTGAGGGTATCTGCGATAAGTGCGGCGATAAGACTGTTATCCGTAAGGACGATCAGCCGGAAGTCGTTCTCGACAGACTCGCAACTTACCACGAGAAGACTGCTCCTCTCAAAGACTACTACGAAAAGCAGGGCAAACTTGTTACAGTAGAAGGTCAGGAGGAAGTTGCTGATACATCTAAGCTCACACTTGCTGCTGTAGGAGTAGAAAAGTAATGAGCATAACTATAAAATCAAAGTCCGAACTCGCCATAATGCGTGAAGCAGGTAAAATTACCTGCGGCGCAATATGGTATGCGGGCGAAAGGGTAAAGCCGGGTATGTCAACTCTCGATGTTGATAAGCTGGTTGGCGAATATTATTCAAGACACGGCTGTAGATCCTGCTTTAAAGGTCTGTACGGATTCCCGGCAAACGCTTGTATCTCCGTTAACGAGGAGATCATCCACGGGATCCCGAAAGCCAGCCACAGATTAAAGGAAGGCGATATAGTAAGTATCGACACCGGTGCGGCTTACAAAGGCTTCAACGGCGACAGCTGCTGGACCTTCCCTGTGGGTAAAATTTCTGATGAGGCCAAGGCATTGCTTGAGGTTACTGAGAAAAGCCTTTTTGAAGGAATTGCTCAGGCTCAGGTAGGGGCAAGAGTCGGGGATATATCTCATGCTGTTGAGGAGTACTGTGCTTCACGAGGCTACGGAATCGTAAGAAATTACTGCGGCCACGGTATCGGCAGAGAGGTTCACGAATCACCGGAAGTGCCGAACTGGGGACGTGCAGGTCACGGACCAAGATTGGTTGCCGGTATGACAATATGCATTGAGCCAATGATAAACGTCAAAGGCGATGATGTTAAAACTCTCAAAGACGGATGGACCGTGGTTACCAAAAATGGTTCACTGTCAGCTCACTTTGAGCACATGATCGCAATAACTCCTGACGGTCCCGTCATTTTGACGCAGCCCTGACAGGGGGAACGATCGTGAAGATACAAACAGGCTCGGTCGTCATTGCGGACGCCGGACGTGATTCCGGCAGCTATTTCATAGTCCTTGACTGTGAAGATAAATATTGCTTCATCGCAGACGGTAAAACAAGGAAACTTGCTAAGCCAAAGCGAAAGAATATAAAACATATCCGCTTAACTGACAGTATGATCGATATTAACGATATTACCGATAAAAAGCTCAGAGTGCTTCTGCGTGAAATGCGGAAGGATTGAGCAAAAGGAGGTTGTCTCAGTGTCCAAGGAAGATGTTATCGAGGTCGAGGGCGTTGTAACAGACGCACTCCCGAACGCAATGTTCAAGGTTCAGCTTGAAAACGGTCACGAGGTTCTTTCCCACGTTTCCGGCAAGCTCAGAATGAATTATATCAGAATAGTGCCAGGTGACAAGGTAAAGCTTGAAATGTCACCCTACGATCTTTCAAAAGGTCGTATAACATGGCGTGTTAAGTAAGAATACATGACAAAGGCGAAAGCCGATGTTTATCCGCCAAAGGAGGTATTTTAAATGAAAGTAAGACCTTCAGTAAAACCTATTTGCGAAAAGTGCAAGGTTATTAAACGTAAAGGCAGAATCATGGTAATCTGCGAAAACCCTAAGCACAAGCAGCGTCAGGGTTAATCCACGTAATGCATTTAATGGAGGTGCAATAATAATATGGCAAGAATAGCTGGTGTTGACCTTCCAAAGAATAAGAGAATCGAGATCGGTCTCACTTATATCTACGGAATCGGTCGTCAGACTGCAACAGATATCCTCGCAAACACAGGCGTTGATCCAGACGTTAGAGTTAAGGATCTCACAGAAGAGGACGTAGCTAAGCTTCGTGACTATATCGACGCACATTATACAGTTGAAGGTGACCTTCGTCGTGAAGTTGCTCTCAACATCAAGAGACTTGTAGAAATAGGCTGCTACAGAGGCGTTCGTCATAGAAAGGGTCTTCCTGTAAGAGGACAGAGAACTAAGACCAACGCAAGAACTCGTAAGGGTCCTGTAAAGACTATCGCTAACAAGAAGAAGTAAGGAGGTCATGAGCTTTGGCACAGCAGAAGGGTAAAAAGGTCTCTACCATCAGAAGACGTAGAGAGCGTAAGAATATCGAAAGCGGAGCTGTACACATTCAGTCCACTTTCAATAACACCATCGTTACTATCACAGATACAGCAGGAAATGCTATCTCATGGGCAAGTGCTGGTGAGCTTGGCTTCAGAGGTTCTAAGAAGTCAACTCCTTTCGCAGCACAGACAGCCGCAGAGACAGCTGCAAAGGCTGCTATGGAGCACGGTCTTAAGAACGTAGAAGTTTACGTTAAGGGACCAGGTGCAGGCCGTGAGGCTGCTATCAGAGCACTTCAGACAGTAGGTCTCGAAGTAAGAATGATCAAGGATGTTACTCCTATTCCGCACAATGGATGCCGTCCGCCTAAGAGACGTCGTGTCTAATCATAGAGGAGGTAATTACAATGGCAGTTCAGAAAGAACCTATTCTTAAGAGATGCAGATACTTAGGTATCAGCCCTGCGGTTATGGGAGTTTCCAAGAAGGAGTCCATCCGCTTCAAGAATGCAAATAACAGAAAGAAGATCTCTGAATACGGTCTTCAGCTGAAAGAAAAGCAGAAGCTCAAGTTCATCTACGGTGTTCTTGAAAAGCCTTTCTATCACTATTTCGAGATCGCAGAGAAAATGGAAGGCAAGACCGGTGACAACCTCGTTACTCTTCTTGAATCCAGACTTGACAGCGTTGTATACAGAATGGGCCTCGCTCTCACAAGACGTGAAGCAAGACAGCTCGTTGTTCACAGCCACTACACAGTAAACGGCAAGAAGGTAAACATTCCTTCCTATAGAGTAAAGGTCGGCGACGTTATCGCTCTCCGTGAAAAGGACAGGACCTCTGAAAAGTTCAAGGCTACAGTTGAAGAGACTAAGGACAGACTCGTTCCAGTATGGCTCACAGCTAATAAGGATGACTTCTCAGCAACAGTAAACCGTCTTCCAGCTATCGAAGACATCGATTACGAGGTTGCTACACACCTTATCGTCGAGCTGTACTCCAAGTAATAAGCTGCTTGATACATCAGAACTCGAAACATACACTAATTGTGAAATAGGAGGGTTTTTATGCTGGAAAAAATTAATAAGCCTGATATTGATATTGTCGAGCTTAAAAGTGACGGCAAATACGGTAAATTCGTTTTAGCACCGCTGGAGCGTGGATACGGAATCACACTTGGAAACAGCCTCAGACGTGTGCTGCTCTCCTCACTTCCTGGTGTCGCAGTAACATCTGTAAAGCTTTCGGGCAAGGATGGTACTGTTCACCATGAGTTGTCAACTATTCCGGGCGTTAAAGAGGATGTGACAGAGATCATCCTCTCTATCAAGGGACTTACTGCTAAACTTTACGGTGAAGGTCCTAAGACAGTCTATATAGAGGCAGAGGGCGAATGCGAAATAACCGCCGGAGATATAAAAACCGACTCTGAGGTTAATATCCTCGATCCCGGTATGCACATCGCAACACTGGGTAAGGACGCTAAGCTTTATATGGAAATAACTATCGACAGAGGAAGAGGCTATGTTTCCGCAGAAAGAAACAAGAAGCAGATCAACCTCCCGGTCGACGTTATCGCCGTGGACAGCATCTATACTCCTGTTCTGAAGGTAAACTACACAGTCGAGGATACTCGTCTGGGTCAGGTAACCGATTACGATAAGCTTACTATGGAGGTCTGGACCGATGGTACTATCTCCGCAAAGGAAGCTCTATCACAGGCAGCTAATCTCCTTGGCGAGCACCTGAAGCTGTTCATCGACCTCTCAGAGGAAGCTGGACTTGCTGAAGTACTCGTAGAAAAGGACGAGAAGGGTAAGGAAAAAATCCTTGAAATGACTATCGAGGATCTTGACTTATCGGTACGTTCATTCAATTGCTTAAAGCGTGCCGGAATCAATACCGTGGATGACTTGATAAACAAGTCTGAGGAAGAAATGATGAAGGTTAGAAACCTTGGAAAGAAATCCTTCGATGAGGTTAAGGAGAAGCTCCAGTCACTTGGCTTCGACCTCAGCTCTGAAGAGGAATAAACCTATAACAGTGCACAATTCGCACTAATACGGAAAAGGAGTGAATACAATGCCGGGTACAAGAAAGCTGGGCAGAACAACTGACCATAGAAAGGCTATGCTCAGAGGCATGGTAACCTTCCTTCTTGAGAACGGTCAGATCGAAACAACCGTTACAAGAGCAAAGGAAGTACGTGCAGTTGCCGAGAAAATGATCACTATCGGTAAAAATGATGATCTGCACTCCAAGCGTCAGGTATATGCATATGTAACAAAGGAGAGCGTTGCGAAGAAACTTTTCGACGAGATCGCTCCTAAGTATGCTGACAGAAACGGTGGTTATACACAGATCGTTAAGATCGGTCCACGCCGTGGAGACGCAGCAGAAATGGCTATCATCAAGCTCGTTTGATCGAAATGATATATTTAAAGCCGTCCTTCGGGACGGCTTTTTTATTTTTCTTTTTAATTTTTATAAACCCTTGCATTCCATTCGCAAATATGTTATAATTAACTTTGTATTGTGAAATGTTTATGAACGCCGCTGTTCTGCGGCAGAAGGAGACAATTATGAAGAAAATTATCAGTTCCATTAGTGCTGCGGCATTGGTTACAGCTGTGGCTGCTATGAACGTTATGTACGCTTTCGCTGAGGACGCTACAGAAGCTGCTGAAAAGTCTTCCGGCAACGCTGTAAGTGCCGGAGATATGTTCAAGAGTATGTTCTTGCCATTGATCGTTATGTTCGCTCTTCTCTACCTTTTCGCTATAAGACCTCAGAAGAAGAGAGAAAAGGAACAGAAGGAAATGCAGCAGAGCCTCGAAGTTGGTGACGAGATCGTTACTAATGCTGGTATCGTTGGTATCGTTATCAAAACAGGTGAGGACACAGTTGTTATCGAAACCGGCGGCGAAAAGTCTAAAATGCGTATCAAAACTTGGGCTATTACTGAGAACGTTTCCGCTATGGAGCGTTTTAAGGCTGCAAAGGCTGCTGCGGCTAACAAAAAAGCTGAGAAAGCCGGAATCGCTTCCGCTGAACTCACTGACGATGAGGACGAAAATAAAAAGTCCAAAAAAAATAAGAAAAAAGACGACGAAGAATAAAAAATCAAACCTCCGCATAGAATTTAAAAGATTCTTTTGCGGAGGTTTTTTATGCACCGTAAACATCAGTGTGTCTGGACTTCTCTGCCGCTTAGTATAGCGGTTTCTGCGTTATGCGGTCTTTTATCTGTGGCAGCCGCTGGGCTGCTCTTTTCTTTTGTTGTTTTTGCACTCTTTAAGGACGTTAGCCTCGTAAGATATGCGGTATATGCTGTTCTTGCGGTCGGAGCTGCGAGTGCAGGTCTTATATGCGGTAAGTACCGCCGCCGTCACGGTCTCGCCCTCGGAGCAGTCTGCGGCTGCGTGCTGTATCTGTTACTCGTTTTTGCTGCGTTAATTGCTGTCGGCAGCTTTACAAGTCCCGCTAAACTGTTGGTGCTCGCCGCTTCCGGAGCTTTCGGCGGTGTCGTCGGAGTGAACTCCAAGCGGCCGAGGGGGCTTAGGGAGTGACATATCAGAATAAATCGTATATTGCCACTTGGTCGTCAACGTCAACAGTACCGTCTCCATTTACATCAGCAAGAGTAATATCTGGAATCGAGTATTCAAAGGTAATATATTTGCTTATGCAATCTGCGTCAGCTTTATTGATTTTACCGTCCATGTTTACATCACCAACTGAATATTCGCATACAGGTATTTGAGCTGGAATATCATAGTTGAATCTGAATGTTCGTTTATCAATTTCCCAATTATCATGTCCACAACCATAAGGTTTTATTGCATTATCTGACTTGAGATAGTGACTGTTATTTATCGGATCATCATCATCATGACAAGCATCAACATGGAAATATCTATTACCAATTCTTACCATAGTCCAGGCATGAGTAGAGGACACTAAATAATATGCTTCAACACCAGCTTCACGGAGAAGAAGTGTTAATGCTCTTGCATAGCCGTCACAAACAGTTGTATCTCTCATAAAAACAGAGGAATCTACATGGCATTCAGTTGATGGATCTGGAATAAGTTCCTTTTCGTTATTCGGATCTGGAATATATGCGTAGTCAACTTTATTGCAAACCCAGTCGTGAAGTTTTCTTAATTTCTGAGCGTCAGTTGTGCAGCCAGCAGTTTCTGTGCTTGCTATGTATTTTATCATTAAATCCAAGTATTCTTCATAGAATGATACATGATTTTCATCTAAAGCAGCAAAATTAAGTTTAATATATGGTTCAATCTTTGAATTGAAATATGGTTTCCCATTAGAATCTTTCTTCAATATTTGAATGTTATTTATTGTTGTAAGATTTGGACAATATCCTAAAGCACCATTTCTGAAAGCAGCTTGAACGCTGTTTGTGTTGAGTGTTACATTGGTGATCTTATTACAATTTCTAAAAATGGATTTACCAATCTCGCCTGTGCATCTTATAGTAGCTCTTTTTAGTTGTGTACAATTTTCAAATGCGTAATCTCCGATGTATGTTAATGTATCTGGAAGTGTAACAGAGGTTAATTTTGTATTAGAGAAAGCATGGTAATCGATTTCTTTAAGACTTGCTGGGAAAGATACAGATGTTATACATGTATCAGCAAAAGCATATGATTCTATTTTTTTCAGTTTTTCAGGAAAGTTTAAAGAAGTCAAGCCAGATTTTTTAAATGCATTATTGCATATTTCTTCAAGTGTTGACGGAAAAGAAATACTTGTAAGCTTTATAGTTCCGTAGAAAGCTTTATTTCCAATTTTCTTGATACCGGAAGGAAGATTTACATTGGTAAGGTTTGCAGCGTTGCAGAAAGCTAATTTAGGTATTTCAGTTACACTGCTTGGTACAGATATAGATGTTGCCATATTATTATTTTGAAATAGCGATGTTTTGAGTGCAGTTACCGTATATGTTTTGTTTGAATTAGTATCTTTTACTTTGCCTGGTATAGTTATTATAGTGCCATTTCCTTTATATTTTGTGATTATAGCAGTATTATCTGGCTGAATCTCAAATTCCCAGTCTCCGTAGGAAATAGCTGCTTCAGCAACTATAGTGTTTGTCGGGATAATGCTGTTGATAACGCTATTATTGGAAGCTGCTGCACCAGTAATAAGAGTAAAAGCTAAAATAGAAGCCGCAATTTTTTTACAATTCATAATAATTCTCCTTATAGATAATAAAATAGATTTTGAGTAAATAAGAGATGTAGGAACATACAGGAAATCTATTCAGGGGCTTTTATGAAGATATGTGACATAAAAAAGTACCTCCTTTCATAAAAATAGTGGGATATCTATAAACATATACGTTGGGAATCGACAAAGTGTTGCAAATATGTGGGGGAAAATATTTCTTGAAAGAGAAAAAGAGTAACGTCTATAATATAAACAACTGGGAGACGGTTTTCAGTGCACTTTCAAATAAAAAAATATTTTTAATTATATAAAAGTTCAAAAGCAGGGAAAAAGAAAAAGAGTGCCGAAGCACTCTTTTGAATTGATATTAAAGCACAATATCCTCAAACTTCCCATTTATCGCCTTAACGAGGTCATTTGGTGAGAGTTTTATCTGAGTACCGATACGACCGCCGCTGATGAAGAAGGAGTCCAAAGGCAAAGCGGAGATATGAACGACAGTCAAGAACTGTTTTTTCATACCGATAGGAGTACATCCGCCACGGACGTAGCCTGTAACTTTAGTAATATCCTTTACGTGGAGCAGTTCGACGGATTTTTCACCGACGCTTTTAGCGGCTTTTTTGAGGTCGAGCTCGGAGGCTACGGGGAGCAGAAAGCAATAGTAGTTACCGGTTTTGCCATGAGCGACGAGAGTCTTGAAGGTCACATCGAGCGGCTGACCGAGTTGCTGAGCGGTATGTATACCGTCGATGAACTCATCGCACTCATATGTTTGAATGGAGTAATCGATTTTATTTTTATCGAGGAAACGCATAGCGTTAGTTTTAAGTTCTTTAGCCATTTTGAATTGCCCTTTCAGCTCTGAGTTTATCGCTGTTGATTTTACTGAACACGCAGCCGCAGTAATTTTGTCTATAGAGGTTAAACTGTTTAGAGAGTTCTATGGAGTGTTTATAGCCCTCATGTTTTTTGAAGTCAGAGAAGAGGTAAGGAACGCCGAATTCCTGAGCTATCGAGCCGCCGCACTCGTTGATGAAGGAGCAGTCTTTATGCGGACTGATAGTCAGGGTAGTAGTGAAGAAGTCGCAGCCGAGCTTTTTTGCTTTAGCCGCAGAAGTACGGAGTCTCAGCTCAATGCATTTCTGACATCTTTCGCCACGTTCTGGGAGGTCTTCGAGACCTTTTGCGAGCTGATAGAAAGGTTCAGGGTCATAAGCATCTTCCAGCACCTCAATATCGAGATTCATTTCACGGACGAGTCTTTTTAGTTCATCTCTGCGGAACTCATATTCAGACTGCGGAGCGATATTGGGGTTATAGAAATAGAGAGTGATGCGGAAAAAGTCAGCGATATATGAGAGAGTATGACTGCTGCAAGGAGCACAGCAGGCATGGAGCAGCAGGGAAGGTCTGTCGCCGGAGCGTTTGAGCTCAGCGAGTTTTTCGTCGAGCAATCTGCCGTAGTTGACTTTCTGCTGCATTATTTATCCTCTAAATTTTTGAGAGCTTTCAGCTCATCTTTGTTGAGTTTAATGTTGCCGTCTTTGAGGAGTTTTACCTCGCTTCTGTCGAGAGTAGCGGGGACCTCAGATTTTTCAGTTTTAACTCTGAGCTTGCCGGTGATGAGGTTAACGTCCTCAACTCTGCCCTTATCGCCGTCCGGAGTAACAACGATAGCACCAATTTTAGGAGTTATCTTCAGCAATTCCTCGTAGACATTCTGTTCATTTTTAAGGCAGCACATAAGTCTGCCGCAGGTACCTGAGATTTTAGTAGGATTAAGGGAAAGTCCCTGTTCCTTAGCCATTTTAATGGAAACGGGCTGGAAGTCGCCCATATAGCCTTTACAGCAGAACTCTCTGCCGCAGATGCCGAGACCGCCGAGAATCTTAGCCTCATCTCTGACACCTATCTGGCGGAGTTCGATACGTGTGCGGAACACAGCAGCGAGGTCTTTTACGAGCTCACGGAAGTCGACACGATTTTCGGCAGTAAAATAAAACAGGAGTTTATTGTTATCGAAAGTACACTCAACATCCACGAGGTGCATATTGAGCTTACGGAAAGCGATTTTCTCCTCGCAGACAGCGAAAGCGTCTTTCTCACGCTGTTTATTTTGTTCGACAGTTTTCATATCGGCAGGGGTAGCGATACGGATGATAGGTTTGAGTGGAGAAGTGATTTGTTCGTCGTCGATATTGCGGTTAGCGATAACGACCTCGCCGCACTCGACGCCACGGACAGTTTCCACAATAGCGTGATCTCCCACATTAGCCTGAATGCCGTCCGGGGAGAAGTAGTATATTTTTCCGACGCTTTTAAAGCGTACTCCGACAATTTCTTTCATAAGAACTCCTTGTAATTTATTTCAGCAATAAAAAAATAAAATGTTAAAAACCGGCGAAGCCGGCATTAAGGGATTCCAAAGGGTGACGCCCCACAGTGTGGGGAGATGTCACGTAGTGACAGAGGGGACGGGGCTGTTAGCCACAACCCTTTGGCGGAGAGGTGTGCGAGGGGAGGCAGAGCCTCCCCTAAAAAGTAGTAAAACCAGCGTAGCGAAGTTTTACGGACCGTCCGCATCGCTTCCCTCGGCTTGACCGACGCAGTTTATTATGCCAGTCAAGCTGGGGCGAGTACTGCGAGCCGTCCGTCCAGCGTTGCTACGCTCGCTGGACTACTCTTTAGGAAGGGCTCTGCCCTTCCTCGTACACCTTTCCGCTCAAGGGTTGTGAACCCTTGAGAATCCCGTTATTGACCGGCTTCGCCGGCTTTTTATTCTTTTTTATTTTTTATATGTCAATTATATCACTGCACAGTGCGGCGAGTACTAACGGCAGACTAACATTGCTGTCAATAGCCCTCTTAGCCCTTTCAATGTGCATATGTATCCTTATAGCCTGATAAGCGGTCAAAGCCTCAGAGAGTCTTTTAGCGTGCTCTCTACAGCAGCCGATAGTTGCCGCATCAGGGTCCTTGCCAAGCACTGCCGCATCACGCACGAGCAGGTCGAGCATAGACAGTATTTCGATAGCGTCACGGCGTTCACGGCTGACAGGAAATATGACCGAATTCAGGTGATATTCGTCTTTATTTATTATACTATCTGCGAGCGATTTTGTCAAATCAACTTTATTTCTAAGTTCCTCGTCAGAGATATATTCAAGGCATCTGCCTATGTTACCGTGAAAACTGTCAACAGCCTTTCTGGAGTCGTCAGTTTCACAGCCGAAACAGCTCAGAGCTTCGAGAGCTTCATCATCGCTGCACTGAGCAACTCCGAAGCAGACGCAGCGTGAGATTATAGTCGGCAGAAAAGCGGACTTCGACTGAGCTGTAAAAATAAAATAAGCATAATCCGGCGGCTCCTCTATCAGTTTGAGGAGCTTATTCTGCGGACGTGGATCGAAATTATCGCAGTCTCCGAAGATATAGACTTTTACACCGCTGCTGTTGTTCGGCATGACATAAGCGTCACGAGCGACATCAGAGATAGTCTCGACAGAAAATCCGCCGAGTTTACCTGATTTATGGACTATTGAAACGTCCGGATGCCTGTCCTCGTCGATAGAGCGGCAGGTCTCGCAGACACCGCAAGGCTTGTCACCGGACTTATTTACGCACATCAGCAATTTTGTATAATATTTAGCAATAGTTTTTCTGCCGCAGCCTTTTTCACCGTAAAGTATCAGCGAATGGGCAGTTCTTCCGGTACCGGACATAGCTTCGAGCGTCGAGACCAGCTGTTCGTTGCCAAAAACTTTATTATTCATAAAATTCACCCATTTTATTTTACCACATTTACAGTCCGGATGCCATACCTTTTGAAAATATTTATGCAATTTTGGTCGATAATTTCACCGCTTGCGGCAATAGGGACTGCCGGCGGACACGGAAGTCTGACAGCTCCACAGATCCTGCCCTCGGAGTTTTCAACATCTATGTCCTCAGATGTTGAAAAAACAGCCTCACGTATCGACATAGCACGTTTGGGGAGCGTCAGCGAGAAATCGTCCTTTACCGGTGCGGAGCGTCCGAGCGTTTTCAGAGCGGCTGAAACGGCGTGATACAGCCTTTTGTAGTCCTCTGAGCGATAGACCGGCGACATGAGAAGTACTACAAGACTGCTGTCGGAGTACTCGCACTCAACACCGTTCTCACGAAGTGCCTGAGCGAATTCCATGCCGTCATATCCGGATTCAGCGGCTTTGATAGTGATATGGAAGGGTTCTCCGTCAACAAAAGTCAGTTCAGTGTTGAAAAGTTCACGGAAGCGGCTGAGCTCAGCGAGATTACGATTTATGTCCTCACGGATATGCTCAGAGATGTACTTGTTGCACAGGTCGAGCGAGGCCATTACGAGATATGACGGACTTGTGCCTGCAAAAAGGCTCATGGCGGACTTTAGCTGCGAAGCGTACTCCGGACGTGAAGTGTGCAGCATAGCAGCTCCGGTGAGTGCAGGCAGCATCTTGTGAGCAGAATCACAGCACATATCCGCACCGAGTGCGATAGGGTGGAGATTCTCCGGCATGAAAGCAAGATGAGCACCGTGAGCGTTGTCGACTATCAGCCTTGCATCGTACTTGCGGCAAAGGGCACTGATAGCCGGAATATCAGCTAAAGCACCGGTGTAGTCCGGAGAAGTGAGGTAAATGCAGGCAGGAGAGTCGCTTTTTTGCAGGTGAGCTTCGAGGTCGGCGAGATCAGCTTTACCGGAGAGAAGTCCGGCAGTATACTCCGGCACAGACCACTCAACATCGAGGTCGAGGAGTGCGGCTGTATTTAAGAACGACCTATGAACGTTGCGGACTGCAATGACACGTCTTTGCTCCATTTTCATGATTGCGAGCATAGCTTGTATGCATAAAGTCGAGCCGGTTGCGGAATAGACAGTGGCGGCGGTATTATAGAGTGAGGACATATTTTTTTCACTTTCAGCGATAATGCCGTCAGCTTCAAAGAGGCTGTCCGCACCGGAAATTTCGGTTATGTCGTAGTGGTAGAGCGGAGCGAGGTCGGCATATTGGGGGATGCCTTTATGTCCGGGGGTATGGGTACGGAGAGTACCGGCGGAATTATAGTTGTTAATAAAATCAAAAATTGGAGTATTCATAAAAACCCTTTCAATAATAATTAAAAACCGACGAAGTCGGGCAATAAGGGATTCCAAAGGGTGACTCCCCACAGTGTGGGGAGATGTCACGTAGTGACAGAGGGGACGGGGCTGTTAGCCACAACCCTTTGGCGG
>OCTX012058777.1_pt1 | contig 16402 bp, 16 predicted proteins | sample 1539691 | NCBI WGS metagenome assembly OCTX01 (sample SAMN02144231, study PRJEB22623) | gut metagenome | biome: sheep rumen | host: Ovis aries | place: New Zealand | reverse complement strand
CGGTGTGTTCAGATGGCTTATTTGTTGTACACTTTTTTACTGAATCAAAAAATCTTCAAATAGTACTTGACTGTTTATAGTTTGTCACCTCTATTCTTTAAAGCATTATAGAACATATGTTTGATTTTGTAAAGAGTTGAATAATTTTTATTTTCTGTTATACTATCTTTATCAGCTTATGTAGACCTGTTTAGATCCACTCAGGATTAAGCTGAAGATTAAGATAATCTAAATACCTTTTAAGAGTTAACTTTCCCAAAGGTTAACTCTTTTTTTATACATAAAAACGCAAGGAACATTAGGGATTCCTTGCGTTTTTTAGAAAGGAGATGCGTTCGCGCATCTAGGTATTTTGATATGATGAAATACTCATAACAAAATGCTATGATTTGTCAATTTTTCGAATCACACAAATCAGATTAACAATATCTAAATATGCCTAATTCATATCTAGATATACAAAGGACTTATTTCAAATATATCTTATTAAGATATACTAAAATTATACCATTTTCACCTTAAAAATATAAGTTGCAAATTAATATTGTCTTACGTTTTCACCCTATTTTTCCACCATTTCATGGAAGTTCGTATTAAACAACTTATACAATTCATTTTCCTTATCAACCGTATTATCAAATGGTATGATTTTATCTCCAAATCTTATAAGTCCAGTACCTGAATCAGCACCATTTACACAAGCAATCTGGTCACTTGAAAGTTGGAACAAATCAGACACCATATCCTTATCCATCTTACCCTGATCAAGCAACAACATAAACTCTGAATTCGAAACCATTGTCTGGGTAGAATGGTAATTATTTGCATCAATCAAATTCTGACTCATGCCAGTACAAATACCACCTCGTTTTCTAACCTCACGCCACATACGTTCAACCGCATGCAATGAGTATTCATCCTGCCAAAGTTCATGAATCTCATCAATGTAAACCCAAGTCGAAATACCATCCGCCTGATTATACTTTATCTGCGAAGTGATTGTTTCAATCATAATAAGCATCGCCATCGGTTTTAACCTTTGACCAAGTTCAGAAAATCCATACACCACAAATCGATTATGTGTATTATCCATTTGCTGATTCGAGAAAATCGACATCGTACCTTCAGTAAATACCTCAAGTTCATTGACAATTTCATTTGCTGCATCGCTTATGGATTTGCTCTCATTATTTATCTCAAGTTCATGCGCAATAATCCACTCTCTAATACTCTTAATCGTCGGACATAAAACCTTCTTTCTCTTAATTCCATGCTTATCCATCGCAGCAAAATACTCCTTATAAACGCCACGTATCGCTTTATCAATAATTGCCGTATGCCTACTCGTACAAGGCGCAGGTTTCAACGCCTGTTCAACTATAGCGAATCCAAACTCAGCTTTTTCAGCTATAAACTTATCCCTGTCAGCAACATGCTCCGGAACGTGGAATGGATTAATATAAACTCGATTCTTCATGGACTGAGTGAGATTTATGTACTCACCATTCCATGCTTCTGAAATATCCTTATATTCACCCATCGGATCAACACAAATGATATCATCATTCGAGAAGCACAAGACCTGTCCCATCTCCATTTTCTCCTGGAAGGATTTACCCGAACCAGAAAGACCAAATACAAGACCATTGCCATTCTTAAGAAGCTTTCTATTACCAAGAATTAGATTTTTAGACACCTTATTAAATCCGTAGCAAATGCCTTTCTTATCATTTATCTCCTGTACATTAAACGGAACAAATATGGAAAGTTCATCACTTGTGATACTTCGCATAGTATCAACAAATCTTGCTCCTGTTGGAAGCGTTGTGTTCATAGCATCAAGCTGTCTATATGAATGAGCAACAATATCCATGTTATACATTTGCCCAATGTTCTTAATCTTCTCAACCTCTTCTTTTAAAACTTCCAACGAATTTGCTTTAAGTAGAATTGTCATTCCAACAAATAACAGTCTTTCATCAAATGAAGATATCCTATCAAGTAACTCTTCTGCATCTCTTTGTTGCTTACGTCTTTCATAATTTATATTCGATGAATAATCTCCATTTTCATTCTTCTTTTGCTGCTCATTTTGAATACTTAAATCAATGGACATATACTTGTTCATAATCATGTTATACGCGTAATTGTTATCAATCGGCTCACAGTCAATGGTATAAATAATCGGGAAGTTTAGATTTGTAATCTCACTTAAATACTTATCAGTAAGACCATTAGCGTACTTCCTTACAAACAACGCGCATCCATACTTGCCATCTTCAAACTCTAAATACTCCTTATGTTCTCGAAGTGAAGTATTGATAATATCATTTCTCCAATCACGCCTTAACTTTAGATAATCATTCCAATCAAAGGAGAATGATTCTTCTTCACCCATACGATAAAAACTATGAATCGCCCTAAGTCTTTCCTTTGCATTCAATGGTACAAGACCACTACCAAGTTTTCGAAACATTTGCTCCAATGAAAACTCAATGGTATTAAAGTAAGTCTTCGCACTTTCGAAATCTTCCTTCCTACAACTTATGATAAAGTACTTTGATTGCAGCAAACCACTTCGTCCTTGCATAAGTCTCTCTTCCATAAGTTTATGATACTCATCAGCTAATGGCTTCCTATCCTCGCTAACCGCCTTAAGAAGAATCGATTCACGAAGCTTATTATTATCCGCATAATGATTGCTAACTATGATCTTATAACTAACATTAAGAGAACGAAGCAACACTTCAAACTTCTTACAAGTCTCTTCCTTCTCATCTTCATCTTGCATTGAAAAGTTAATATCTTCAAAAAGATACGCCTTATCAAACTGGTGTAACTGCTTCTTCTTTTTCCTTCCTCTAACAATCCGATACGGCCTTTCTAATTCAAAAATACCACCCTCAGATATACGATATATCGGGATGGTATCTTTAATACAATATGGTACTTTGATAATCCTTTCAGTTTGAATTTTGGTTGTTTTGTTTTTTAAAAATAACATTTTAAGCCTCCTTATATTTATATATGATAAATTCCAAAAGTACCGAGGAAATATACTAAAAAAGTAAAACCATGAAATTTAGAAAATCCAAATTTCATGGTTTCAACACATTTTTTTATTCTTTTTCTTTATATTTATTTTTGTACTTTTCTTTATACTTATTTTTATATTTATTTTTATATTTTTCTTTATACTTTTCTTTATTATCAGAATGGGTTATTCTTATATATTCATTTTTACTATTTTCATTTTTGCCACCCTCACCGTATGTTGCTTTTCTCATAACTTCTTGCATTATCTCGTCTCTATCTCTAGTACCGTTTTCCAAGAACTCCCACAAATCTTCTACAAATCCCATATACATCTATCCCTTCTTTTATTCTTTATAACCTAACAATATATAAATTGTTTCTACTTAAGCTACTCTCATTAATCCCTTTAACCACTAAAAAACTAATCATCAAAGATTCCACAACTTTCTCTACAATCAGGATAAATATCCGAATTCCCACAATCTCTGCAAAATGGTGGCATATAATCATCATCTTCTTGCTCAGCATGATACTCTTGTTGCGATATAGCACACTCTGCACAATATCCTTCCCATCCATTATAAAAATAGTCATATTCGTAATTAAAATATTCATTAAACTTATCCGCAGCCTTATCCTCATTATAATTTTTGTTACATAAATTACATTTCATAAATAATACCTCCTCTCAATTTATTTACCTAATTCTATTATACAATATTATTGCTTTATAAATTTATATTATTTCTTTTTGTACAAATATATCATTTTAATCGTTTAAAACTTTAAATTAAGTTTTATTAATTGTGCATTTTTACCTAAGAAAAAACTTCACATTAAGAATGAATTTTTTCTGTAGATATAAATAGAAAAGGAACATAAAATTCACCCTAAATATCAAAAGCAAATACATCATGACTTCGATGTTGGTAAATAATAATATTTTCCATCTTTTAATACAACTTCTACATCTTCAGAATATAAATCTGTCATATTTTGCTTATGATCCTCATTATGACCCTTGACCTGCATTTTTATTTTATTCACTGTATCCTTTTCAATTTCACGGAAATTTTGTTCTTCGTCAAAGAGAGCTGGTATAAAATGTATTGCTCTATCCCAACCTACTCTTTTACGCTTTGCCTCCTCGGAATCTATTCCAAATTTTTCTGTCATTTCATTATGCCAAAAAGTAAGTCTCTCTTGCGTAGTTTTAACCTGATCCGTATATGTTGGTAATAATGCTTTACACTGTTCTCTTGAAACAGTTCCAAAATATAATGTGTATCGCAACTCAGAAATCTTATAAAGAATATCTAATAATGTTTTCTGATACATATACCAATTTTGTGCATCTCCTAATTCTTTTTCATATGTTTCATAATCAATATCTATCTTCTTGGCAAATTCTGCGAGCGTAAGATTGGCCTGTCCTAAAAGCTGTGTACATTCCTGCTCAAGACTATCTAATTGTGCAATCTTCGATAATCTCAACTCTTCATTTTCTAATATTTCTACTTGAAAACTTGCTATCGTTTTAACATGAACCATAAGAGAAAAGACTCTGCTTCTAAATTCGTTATCCTGAAAACTTTTTATTTTTGATACCCCTTCACTTATTTCACCAAGCTCAGCATTAATTTGACTCATATAATACTGACCTACTACCATAGCCCCTACATTCATTGCCGCTGCCACACCATTTGCTATAACAGTTGTTCCATTTTGTACTTCAACTGCTACTAAATTTGCATGACCTCTAATCCCATCTGCTCCTCTATAGAAACCTCTTACTGCTCCTTGCATAGATTTAGAGTTGGTGAGTTTAGCCCCAGACGGAATAATCGCTTTATATAATATCTCGCCTCCTGACTTTGCCGCTTGCAATGCATTATTGGCAGCATTACCTACTTGTGCCAAGTTAAAACCAAGGTTATCAATACGAGCAAGTATCTTCTTGTCAGTTATTTCTACAAGATTATTGTTATCTTTGAATGTTTCTGACAAAAACATCTCTACTGGTATCTCCAAATCATAGTTCTCATCATCTTCACTCGTAACTTCATTTTTTAAAACTAATGTGGTTTTTTCTATTGGAAATTCTGATGCCATCTTATTTGATTTCCTTTTAAAAAATAGTATTATGCAAATGACTGCAACAACCAATACAGCCAAGCAAATACCGATTAAATATTTCATTAATATAGATTCCCTCCTCTAAACAAAACTCCTTTATCTCCGACATCTAAATAGCCAACTCACCCTATGAAACCAAGCGCTATGTAAATGTCTCATCGAGTATTTATTTTCCTTCATCAGCATTTGCAAATCAATTACTAATATTATACCATTTATCCACACTCCAAACCAACCAAATTCCAAACTATGTAAATACTTCTATTTTTCTTTAATATCGGCATTTTTTATACTCTAATTATACTTCAATCCTGCAATACTTTTTACCCCTAAATAGTGGCAATTTTCAAATTCATTTTCCATACAAAAAAGAACACCTCACGAAGTGTTCATTTTATTATCAATTCACCTAATTTATTAATATTCATAACGCTATACCTTATACTGTAAAATTACTTTATATACTATAGACAAAACTATTACTTATACATATTATAAGATTAAAAGAGTTAATCCTATTAAGAATCCTGAAGAATTGTACTCCAGCCGAACTTATAGCGATTGACTCTTTTCTTCTTATTTTTTGAAAGATGCATAATAAACTTTTGCTTGCGGAGTTCCACAAGTTGAAATTAATTTATCAATTTGCTCATTTGACATTGATTTCAATGCTTTTTCTCTTTCAGTTTTAGTAGGATATGCTTTTTGAAATTCAAATACATCTGCATAAGTTGCCATAATAACCCCCAATAATTATTTTTACTAGTTTATTCTTTCTCCTTGTACTTCGAATAAAATATCTTTACTTGAATGTAACACCTTGTTTCTAATACACGCTTCCAGTATAATAATATAAGGATATACATTATCAGTTATGTGTTGTAGTGCTGAAGTTGGATTCTCCAATGATGAAGTGATGTCTTCGCAAAACTTGTTTGTATATCCTTCTTTTATTATACCATTTATCCTCTCTCTAAACCAACAGAAATCCATATAAATCTTCCCTAAATTTCAAAGAATCAACTCTAGCAAATCTCCCTACCAGAGTTGACTCTTCAAACTGTAAAACAAGCCCTAATTCCTACAAACTTTTGCCACGAACCACACTCCTCTGTTCCTTAATCTCTTCTTTAGCATTTGCTGGTTCATAGCCGATAGACTTCTCATCCATATTTTCTTCAAGACTCTTCATAATTGATGATGTTAATGTCTTAGTCTTTGAATCATACTCATAGACATGAGTTGAAAGAATATCCTGTGACTCAACGCAACTACCATTTACATCCATAACCATCTGTGTTAATTCTTCTGGTTCCATTCCAAAATTCTTTGGAACTATGATGACCTCGTGGACACTTGACGGAATAACAAAATAATCTCCACCTAATTTCTCAGATAGATTTTCAAGTACTGAGGGACTTGCTATACAAGCTGCACCATTCACGCTATTTGCTCCAGATAGGACATACATTGGAATTTGCATATCACCTACCATATCATCAAGCATTTCCTCCGCTCTATCATCAGAAACACCTATATCCTTTACAAGATCACCCATAAATAATCCTTTAATAACATCAGCCATACTTCTAACTGTAGGCTTATAAAGCTTCTCAATATTGCCAACAGCGGCTTCATGTAAAGTCTCAACATCCGTTCCCAAATACTTCATAAGGTCATTTGTTACATTGATAGATGCCGTACCTTCCTTATCTCTGCTAATAATAATTGTGTATGTAATGGCTAAATCATTAGCCATAATTTTATGTGGCATGTAAGCAAGTCGCTCCTTATTAGAATCCTTGTTGCAAAGTCTACAAGTAACGTGGTCCTTAATGCTATCGAATGAATTGATATTATTAATATCAATTTCAAACTTCGGAGTCATACTGTTAATATATGCATTCGCAAGTTTTTCAGAAATCTCATCAAGGCTTGTACCACACTCATAAAGCTCAAATGAATCATTTAAATACAACACAGGCATAATCTTTTTATCTTCAACACCTGCAATCTTAATGCTATCAAGAATAACATCATTATTCTTATAAACCTTTTCAATTAAAACCATTCCCTTTCTGTACTCTTCTGGGAAATAATCTAAAATATGCTCGCTAATATATTCTTTAAATTCATTATATGTCATCATTTGTTTTTACCTCTCTTTTCTATTTTTTTGCATTTCTTAATGTATTGGCTATATCGATGCAAACGATTACCACTCTTTGTTATCTCAAAATTGAGATCCTTCTTAACTTCTCTACTCATTTGTTAAACTCCTTTCTTCAGCAAATGCCATCTCTTCCATTAAATCCAAAGTCTCTATTCCAAACTCATGCCCTGATTCATACGTTAATGGCTTTTGTTTTATAAGTCTAATCACTTCCCTAACTATCTGAATCAAAGTCATGTCATTCTTATGGTAAAAACCACAAAGACCGATAATTCCAATCAATGGCATTGCTATTGTTATTGCAAGATTAATATTGCATTTAAAATAAAAATGCAGCACGAGTATCATTCCTACTCCTACTGCAACTGCACTGCCTCCATACAGGCACTCACGTAATGACAATCCCTTAAAGAAATCATCCTTAAAGGCTGCCACATCCGGATTAATTTGTTTTGTCATGCTCACTCCTTTACAGACCAAATGCTTTAGAAACCACATTATCCGTCATCTTAACACTACTTGAAATTGCCCCCATTTTGAGGCAATATTCCACAAGCCTTACAATTCCATTTTCTGTATCAATGGTTATAGAATCAATAAAACTTGAACTTATAGCTATAATCACCGCTATCATAAGTGCAGAAAATACATACCCAATAAATGTTTTAATGTACGAATATCCAACCTGTGCCGTCTGACCGCCTGCCGCTAACGTCGAAAGAGCTATCCCAGCAAATGGTGCTATCATATATATCTTTAATATTCTATTCATCACAGTTATCACTACCATGAATCCACATACACAGGTAAATAAGAAAAATAAAATAGAGGTTAAGAAAGCTGTCATCGCTCCAAAATCTCCATCAGATATATACTCATATGCTTTAGCTCCATCAAATGTAAATCCCATTTCATTATCACCAAGAATCGCCTTAGTTAGTTTCTTACCCCAACCTAACAACTCTGGCATCCACGTTAACGCCAGGCTTAAAACATTTGTCGTTATAACTAGTCTTATGAACATCTTAATAGTCTTATCAAATGTCAAATCACTGTGTAAATCACAGCTATCTCGACAAAATCCATACAAGAAGAAAACCACAAGAAGCGAAACTGCTATTGCATCCATTGTTGTATAAATATCCTTTACAACACCCCACGTTTCCTTATATGTTCCCTTCGTCGGATTCTTAATAAGAATATCGCTTGCCATGTTCATCAAATCATTCCATACATAACCGGCACTTTCAAAGAAATCTTTACCACTAAAGAAATCTCCTATGTCCTCAAAGAACCCGGTTACGGAATCCCACAAGCCCAAAGTTTATCACCTCTTTTCTATTTATGTTGCTCCAAGTAGTTTTAAGATTGTTGGAACTGCAACCATAATTAGTCCGCCTACAACTTTCTTAATTGCACTACTCTGCTCTGTGGTATTTCTGTCTGCATACGCTGTCCCAAAATCAAGTAATCCCCATGCTAGAAAAATAACTCCAACACCGCCTACACAACCAAGCACAAGGTCCTTAATAACACCAATACCTTCTGTAACCTCTTTAACACCAGTATCAGTACTATTCTTCTTAGATTCCTTATCAGCAAATACTATCGTTGGCGTATATGCTAGCAAATACGCATACATAGTAGCTACAACATAAGATGCCTTCCTTACAACATTCCTAATACCTCTTTTTCCTTTCGTGTCATCACAATTCATTATTTCATTCACCTCATTTCTATAACTTTTCGCCCACTGGTCCAAAAGTAATTATTTTAATTTACATCCAATAACAAGTAATCTTGCATCCCTCCCTTCACCAGTTCTACACGTTGATAAAGTAACCAACTGATATCTATGAAAAAACTCTTCAACCGAAAAGTTCTTCATATCGTTTTTGATAGCATTTGCTGCATCACATAGATAAACACTGTTATCAATCATATAATCAAAAAAGCTTCTATAATCCTCATCATTGTATATGTCAGTGTACTTAAAGCAGTCAGAGTTAATATCTGTAACAAGTACCGACAATATGTCATACTTTTCTTCAATACCGCCAACCTTAGTAAAATACATCTCATTATGATTCTTATAAAAACTTTCATTTCTATAATTTTGCAAATATCCAAAATGACTTTTACCATCCATGTTATGCCCATAGATAATAAGTTCATCACTATCAAGATCACATCTAAAATCAAGAAAAGGCGTACCTGTAACGCTATACTCCCCCTTCACATTTCTATTAAGATAAAACTCAGGATTATCCTCTATATGTCCTTTAGTCCCAGATTGCATGACTGGATAAGAAAAGTCTGTTCCCTTAATCTCAATCCAACCAACCATGTCCTTATACTTCTTTTTAAGAAGTTTTAATTTGGTCTTATCCTTACACTTCTCTTTTATTAATTCTTGCTTTATTTGTTCATCTTTCTTAGCTATATTAACTTCATCACTTTGACGTAAAAAAAGCACCGACAGTTTTGCCAGTGCTGTTATTGTTAATATCATAAAAAGAAGGAAGAGTATTCTCTTCTTTGCGATTGAATTTACTCTTCCTTTATGTTTTATATTATTCAATTGTTTCTCCTTGGTATATTAAATTCTAATATAATCTACTCTCCATAAGGATAATAATGATCAGGTTTTGACTGAAATTCACACAAACGATTAATTTTCCCACCTTTGTCAAAATCAGCAATTGTCACACCATCAAACCCATCTATATTCCCTTCAAATTCACATTTGAAAAACCACTCAACAACAATTGTATTCTCCTTTTCAATTGATCGTTTTATTGTCCATTCAAGAACTTTCCCTTTTTGATTCCAATCATTAAACCATTTTAAAATCTGAGATATTCCATGATATTCTGGACCATAACACTCACTATAAATAATATCGTTCGAAAAAACATCCGATAATACGTCGATATTTACATCAAGCCACGCTTTAAAATATTTTTGAATAGTATCTTTCATGCATCCTCCTATAGCATATTACGCCTCGTATATTATTCTGGAAGTTATTTTTCACTCCAATTCACAGATATGTTCTTGACTCCGTTCCCCAAGGCTTTGTTTATCTTACTACGTATTCTATCGTATATATCCCACGAAAAATCAATACAAAAATAAAAATCATTTTCATTCTTAATACACTCGTAATAATCCGACATATTTTTATTTCTGAAATTCAGATACCCTATTCCATCAACAGACTCAAAATAACTATCTACAAAAGGAAGTATACTTTCTGCTATTTCATCTCTGAGAAGACAGCAGTCCATATAATCAACAAAGAAATCAACAGGTGACATTTCACGTGTTTTCAGTTTGTTTATTTCCTCATTAGGTGTTTCAGCATAGAAAGCCTCTGACATAAAATCATTTTCTATCAACCACATCAGAAAATATACAGCAGGCATTGAAGCATATTCATATACTATATCACTTTCTTCTTCAGGTATTTCCTCGTAACCGTATTCCTTCAAACTACAATACTCCATTGCAGCATCATCCCAAGCCCACTTGGACTTATAAGCATTAAATCCATTTTCATCGGCGAAACTTTTATAATTAAACGACTTATTATCAACCTGCATCCCCTTTTGAATATATTTTTCGGGATTTTTTATCCGTTTACATCCCAACACTATTCCCCAGATACAAGTAACGCAAAGAATCGCCATCACAAATGTTACTGGTAAAATACTTACTATATCATTTTTCAACAATAGAAAAACGATTACTATCATAGAAATTATTAATATAATACTGCTCAATATGATGCAGTTTTTTCCAAATACCTTTACCTCATTCTCATTCATTTCCTATCACCTATTTTCTCAGACGGATTTTTGCCTGTCATTTCCTTACAATTTTTTTAGCGCCAATGCATATTGATTGATTTAACAAAAAATAGCCAGATTACTATTATTTATTTTACGTAATCGCCTAAATATGCCTCTACATCTTTCTCTAATTTCTGATAATATTTTCTATATTTTTCATTATTTGAAGTACTTCTACCTTCTTCTATTTTCATATATCTCTTGTTTTCTTAGTTTAACTGCCGTTCCATTTGCTGATGCAATAAACATATTATCTCCATTTATATTTATCTCTAAATCAACACCAACAACGGCATCCGCTCCCAAATTTAATTGCTTCTTTTCCATATCATCAATAGCTCTTTTTTTAGCCTCTCTTAGTTTCTCACCAAAGGTTTCTGTTTCAGTTCCAAACATATCTGCGAAAGCAGCAAATGTTTCTGATATAAAACCCGTTCCCAAAACACATTCACCGGATACAACACCTAAATATTTTGCAATCTCACGTCCTGAAATAGCTGTTGTAGTTGTTATAATTATATTCCCCATATATCTTCCTCCTCAAACAAATATATACTATAATTATAACATTCTATACAAAAATTAACTATAGATTCTAAAAAGGTTCGGCCACCCTTTTTCAAGGGCAGCCTTTTTACTAGAAAAGAAAAAAAGAGTTTATTTTAAAAACTTCATCTTCCTACCTACAATCCCTATAATTCCAACCATAACAACCATCATCAATCCAATAGGCATCACAGGCATATCCTTTCCTGTCTGTGGTACATTAGGAACATCTGGAATCTTATCATCCTTCATCTTTACTACCTGAACCTTATCTGTATCCTTAATTGTAATCTTAACTGGCTTAGCAAGTTTATATCCACTTGGTGCTGATATTTCAGTAAATGTATATGCTTCACCTATAGCAAGTTCTCCAACAATATCAAACTCATCATTACCTGTTGTAAAACTCATAACTTCTTTACCATTCTTATCAGTCACCTTAATCTTAGCTCCAGCAAGTGTTTTATCACTATCAGCATCTACTTTAAAAAATCTAACATTTGTCTGCTCATCATGCATAATAGTTTTATCATCTTCTCTATCTTTATAAGATCCATCTTTTTGCTTAATCGAAACTATAGTCTTTACGTCTTCTTCTGTCTTAACTTCTTTAAGCTGATAAGTAATTGAATCAGCTGTAACGTACCCATCTGCTGGTCTAGTTTCAACAAGTGTATAATCAACATCATAGAATAAACCTTTTACATGAATATTTTCTTTATCATCAAATTCATAGTTAAGATTTCTATATCCATCATCTTCTGTTACATAAATATCTACAGAATCTTCTTCACCAGATATCCAACTAATAATATCTTTTCCATCCTTATCTACTATTTTAAGTTTGCATCCTTTTACTTCTTCTGATCCTGTCGTATTTACCTTATCAATTTCATTAGTTGTTTGAATATTATCTTTTACAAACTTGGCTTCTAATGTTCTTGTTTCAGCATCCTTATATTCTAAATGAACTGCTATCTCTGCCTCATCAAGATAGTAGCTATTTGATACTAACATCTCTTTTATATAATAGTCACCAGTATTATCAAATGCTTTTTCCATTGTATTATCATCATTTACTTTATCCATTAAAGGTAGCTTTTTATCAAATACTAACTTACCTTCTTTATCTGTTACAAGTGTATAAAGAAGTGAATCTGCATCAACTATTTTCTCACCTTTAGCATTAAAAATATCATTCTTTGTATAAATACCAAATGTAACACCTTCTATTGGTTCTTTACTATCTCTATCCTGTTTTAACACTTCAATACTAGGTTTAGCATATGTATTCTTTACATTTAATACACCTTTATCATCTGTTACACTTGTTGAATTAAGAACAAATTCATCCTTACTATTACTCCAATTAAACTCTAAATTCCACTCATTATCTTCAGGAAATACATAACCATAAAGAGTTTCAACTTCTTTAACTTTATACTTACCTAGAGGAAGATTAATATGTACTGTTCCATCTTCATCTACTGTATATCCAGTAATACCTTTACACTCTTTAGTAAACTCAACCTTATCTCCACTAATAACTGTTGCTACTAACTCTTTATCTTCAAACCATTTCATACCTTGATTATCCTGAGTTACAATATCTCCATCAGCAAATATCTCAAACTTAGCACCTTTAAGATTTGTTTCTTCATAAATAAATTCATGTTTCTCTGCATCCCAACCACTAAGCAACTCACCTGTCTTCTTAATACTTAATTTTCCATATGTTTCTTCATTAAAATATTCAACTGTAATTGTTACATGTGTATTTCCATCTTCATCAACATAAGAATCATATTTGCTGGATTTACTGTTTATCTCAACTTCAATGTACTTATCTGAAATATGGAATCCATTTGCTGCTTCAACCTCGTATAAATGATATGTTCCAGAAAGTAATGGCTGAACTGTAGCAACCTCACCTGTTTCATCTGTAATGAATCTATCAACCTTGACTTCTTCACCAGCTTTATTCTTATACTTCTGAGTTACAAGTGTCTCCTTTCCATCTTTATCGACCTTATAAATCTGATATGTTGTCCCAGACTTAAGAATCATCTCTTCTGTATTCTTGCTCTTTTTAAGAATCCTAAAATAAGCTTTAAACATATGATTATCAAGGTTATAAGTATAAGTCTTACCATTTTCTTTTATTTCAACTTCGAAGTCCTTAACATGATATGTATCAACCTTGCCTGATTCAATCTGATGAACAATGTATTTACCATATGCAAGTCCTGTAGCCTTACCATATCCATTTTCATCAGTCTTAATAATTGCTCTTTCTAATCCGTCAATACATTTATCAAAACTACCTTTAGAAGCTAAATAAACCTGAAATATAGCACCTTCTTCTTTTTCTCTAATATCATATTCATCATCAACATAATTCTTTCGAATTTCTATTGAACCTCTTTCAACTATTTCACGAACTGTATTTGAATTATTATTTATTTGAATATACTCTTGATTAGGAATCTGATTACCATCAACCTTAATTTCTGTAACACCATTTTTCAATAAATATCCTTCTGGAGCTTCAACCTCTTTTAAATAATAAGTTTTATTTGCTACCAAATAATCTGTATATAATACTCCATTCTTTATTACATATACATCTGCATTTTTTTGATTTCCATTCTTATCAAATACCTTTGCATCAACTCTGCAATCTTTATCCTCATACAATCTAAATTTAGCACCATCTAAATTTGCATCACCTAATGGAACTTTTTCTCCTGTATTCGAATCGATCTTTTCAACTCTCACAGATGTTTTCTTAAACTTATTTATCACTTCCGTTTTATATGCCAATGTGTAATCAGATTGAATCTCAACTTTCTTATCTGGCCACTTTCCATCTTTATCCCTAAACCAACTATTTGTTGTTTTTAAAGTAATCTTCTTACCCTTAGCATATTCAGGATCTAAAATAATATGTGTGTTCTTTCCTACATTATCTTCTGTTAATGTATATTTATTTGATATCTTAGCAAATTCTTTCTTAATCTCATCACTTGCTAATTCTTCTGCTTCTTCTTTTGTAAGATTCTTTCCATAATCTTTTCCCTCTTTATAACCTTCATCCTTAAGAGCTGCTTTTGCTGCTTTAAACTCTGCATCATCCATCTTAGATAAAGCATTATCTGTATAATAGACTTTTTCACTTGCATATAACTTATATGTCATTCTCCATGCAATACGACCTGTATCTCTTGTTTTACCTGTCATTTCAAAGTTTGTATCATTATCTTCATCAGCTTTATCTGATTCTGTTCCACTTGCATCTAACATATAGAATGAATATAAATCATCCAAATTATTTGCCTTTAAAGTAAACTGAATTCCACCTAATCCATTACCAAACTGATCCTTCTTATAAATCGTAATTCTCTGTCTATATAAATCACTTTTATTAAGAGTTTTATAATTTGGAACTGATTCAGAATCAACAGTTATAAGAGTCTGATAATTTTTATTTTCTCCTGTCTTCTCCCAATATGTTGCCTTTGCAGTCCAATTACCACTAGGCTCAAATATTTGCTCATATAACTGATTAACTGTCTTATTATCAAAATAACCTGTAATCGACTTCATATCCTTAATAATCTGCTTTAATGCACTTTCTGAATTACTACCTTCTGCAACAGACCACATAAGTGCCTGACTAAAAAGATAACTCTTCTTTGAACGATTACAATCATTTACATACCATCTAATAATCTTTGCATAATAACCATGCTTTTCTCCACCTGTACTCTGATTCCAGTTATATGTCTGTTGTGCTTCAAACACATTACCACCATGACAGGCCTTACCTAAATCAAGACAAAACGCATTCTTACTTCCAACAGATAACTTCCACCATTTAGAATCCTTAATCTTTGAAGCAATCTTAATACTTCCATACTCCCCTAACGAGGCAACACCAGCTGTTGCTGTAGTTGCAGCATTTACCTTTTCAGGAGTAATCTGCACTACACTAAAAGCCATCAACACAGCCATAAACGATGCTATAAATCTTTTAATTCTTCTACTTACTTTCTTCATTTTCAACCTCATTTCTAAATTAAAAAAGTCAGATCTACAAGTTATCCTTGCCTATCTGACTTAACTACATGTTTCTATTTTATTACTTAGCTAAATTATAAAATGTCTGTTTAATTACTTTTTGGTCCATCTCTTGATAAATACATATTCTCCTCCATATTATTTTTTAGACATGATAAAAGGGATAGACTGCCATGCCTATCCCTTTACAAAATGGTAAATCACTAATCATTTACCACTCGTATTATATTTTCTTTATCTTAACTTTTTTACTCTGTCCTTTTTTCTTAAGTTTCTTCTTATATTTTTTAAACTTGTTAGAAGGTACCTTTATAATACATTTCTTATGTATCCCTTTGAATGCATTCTTACCTACCTTTTTAAGAACAGTTGTATTAATTGTAATCTTTCTTAATTTCTTACAACCAGCAAATGATTCTTTACCAATTTTCTTAATGCCTTCAGAAATAATAACATTCTTTAATTTTTTATTATCCTTAAATGCACCATCTACAATCTGAATCACTTCATAAGTAATTCCTTTATTTGTTATTGTTGAAGGTACAATAAACTTAGAATTATTTGCATTCAACGGAGC
>OCTX011857092.1_pt1 | contig 16404 bp, 16 predicted proteins | sample 1539691 | NCBI WGS metagenome assembly OCTX01 (sample SAMN02144231, study PRJEB22623) | gut metagenome | biome: sheep rumen | host: Ovis aries | place: New Zealand | reverse complement strand
TCTTTTTCAGCTATTGTCCGGTCGCGTTCCTCCTTCTGCTGAAGCAGGAATTCTATATATCTGTTTTTCTCTGAATCCTCCATTGTCAGGAAATTAAAGTCTTTGCTACTGAACCAAAGGTCACTGTTCGCGAAGCGAGGGAAAGTAACATAATCTTATTTTTATAATATCAGTGCCGCTCGACCTTGTCGCTTGGCTCGTCCAAGAAAGGTATATCATTTCACTTTTTCATGCCGCTCGGGCTCTGCACGCTTGGCTAGTCCAAGAATACGTCAAAATTGGCTGCTTACATCTCTTATCTATAAACTGTTAACTATACTCGTTCCCTTATCTGTCAACTATAGAAATAACTATTATCTTTTATCTATTATCTATCAACTATAAGAGTTTTCTCTTATAACAATTCGTCTCATACCGCTCAAACCCCATGTCCTGATACAGCCGGTTTGCCGCCACCCGAGCGGGATTGGATGTCAACTGTATATGATGCACATTCATCCTCTTTGCCGCCTCAATCATAGCCGTCATCAACTCCTTTCCGTATCCACGGCCAAGGCACTTAGAGCTCACAACCACAGATTCGATATCAGCAATGGTAAACTCCAGTGTATGTTTGATGCAAAGCGTTCCGGTAGCCACGATGTGCCCTTCATCCCTAATCACATACACATAAACATTAGCATCATTCAAGGCATTGTTCAAAAGTTCCTCGTTACAGAAACTTGTAGCAGATAACTCATGCATCAAACCGTCTAAATCTGACAAATCGTATAATGAATATGACAATAGTTCTTTAACCATCTATTTCAGAATATCTTCAGGTCCCGTAGGTTCGTAAGCACCATCTTTTACTTCCATTATTACCGTACCAGACTCTAAGGCTTTAACTGTATGCCATTGCCCTATTGGTATATTCAGAGCTACAACACGCCCGTTTGGTGACAGTTCAATGCGTTCAGTGCATATACGTTCCAACTCGTCGTAGTATTCTTCCACTAAACGTCCTCTGAGACAAACAACTGTTTCAGAACTACTTCTATGCCGGTGTATTGGCACCTCGCTCCCCGGTTCAATAGCGTTTAGCATTCTTTGACTATGGTCATCTGCAGAATTCCTTAAATCATAGTTCATTCTAAGCCTAGGAGAAGCTTTAGCTTGATCCGTTAAAGCATCTAATAATGTTTGCGTAATATTCATTTAATTCCTATTTATCCAACACTTCGTACTCCGAGTTGTTACTCTTGTATTCCGGCACTATCTCCTTCATTTTCTTCACGGTAGTCATGTTGTCATACCGCTTAGACATATCTACCAGTTCTTCAATATCCTTGTTCACCTCATCGTAGTCGTATTCGCGAACACTGGCAATCCTTATCTTTTCGTGGAATGTTGGCTTGGTGCCTTCAAGTTCGTTCAATACTTCCTCATACAACTTCTCACCCTCGCGCAAACCAGTATATTTAATCTCAACATTCTTAGCGCCCGACAATGCAATCATTCTTTTTGCCAAGTCTGCAATCTTCACCGGTTCACCCATATCAAAGACAAAGATTTCTCCGCCATTACCCATCGTGCCGGCTTCGAGCACTAACTTACAGGCTTCCGGTATCAACATAAAGAATCTCACTATCCTTTCATCTGTCACCGTTACTGGACCGCCATTCTTAATCTGTTGCTTAAACAATGGAATAACTGAACCATTCGATCCAAGCACATTACCAAAGCGTGTTGTCACAAACTGTGTATAATCAGTTGATGAAGTGCCGCTTTCCTTTGCCTCCTTCGCCAGTTTCTTAGCCAAGCTCTGAACATAAATCTCACAGATACGCTTGGAACAACCCATTACGTTTGTGGGATTCACAGCCTTATCTGTTGAAATCATGACGAACTTCTTCACACCATACTTCACACTCATATCTGCTATCACTTTCGTGCCATAGATGTTGTTCATCACAGCCTCGCTAGGGTTCTTTTCCATCATAGGCACGTGCTTATAGGCAGCAGCATGGAAAACATATTCCGGTCTGAATGTATCAAAGATATAGTCCATCCTTGTTCTTCGACTGATACTTGTCACAACCACCTCACAAGGCACATCTGGATAATCCTTTGCCATCATCAGTTGAATGTCGTGCTGAGGTGTTTCCGCCTGATCAATCAGCATCATAGCGGCAGGCTTAAATTGAGCCACCTGTCTTACCATCTCAGAACCAATAGAGCCTGCAGCACCTGTTATCAACACCCTTCTGCCAGTCAGCATATTCTCAACTGATTTTAAGTCCACATTGATTTCAGCTCTTGGCAGCAGGTCTTCTACACTTACCTCTCGGAGCTGCATGTTCTCCACCTCTTCATCACTCAATTCACCATTCTTGATGCTTGCTTCTTTTGCCTCCTGGGCCATGAAAATTTTACAGCCAGCACTGATAAAGACATCCTGGAGCTTTTGATTCTTTCGGAATTCCTGTACACGTAACGGACTAACCAAAACAGCTTGTATCCCTTCTTCTTTTACAACTTTAGCTATGTCATCTTCTAGAGTATAAACAGGTTTTCCCATTAATTGCATATCCCTCATGCGACGGTCGTGGGTGATAAAACCACATAGTTTAAATCGCCTTGGACTCTGCGAACGTATATTCTTGGCTATACCAATCCCGCCAGACAGAGCACCATAGATAATTGCATTAGTAGCCTCGTCTTTTGCATTGGTAGCATCAAATGTATTCTTTACTATAATCCTGACTCCCCACATAAGCAATGTAGCAATCGCTATAGCAGATATTGTCTCCAATGGGGTTATTGAAGTAAAGGCTTCTACTCCTTGCCAATGAAAAACCAACGAGCATCCAACAGCAAGAACTAATGTAATGGCATTTGCATAGGCTACCTTCATCAGGTCCACGAAACTGCTGTAGCGGACAATGCCTGAATAAGTTCTAAATGTCTTTGCTCCTATCCAACTGAGAGCAGTATATAACAATGCCGTGTATAACACCGCATAACGATGCTCAAACATCGTTCCGGTTCTGTTGCTTACCCAATATACAAACAAACTCGATATAAATACAATAATCGAGTCCAACAGTAGGATACACCAGAACGGTAAAACATTCTTACTAAAATACATATCTACCAACTTATTAATCGCTCTCTCGCCTCTCATAAGAATACATTTTCAATTATTGTTGTCTTCACTTCCTAACAGACCTTTGGATAACCTCCAGAAATACAACCACAGTGAAAAAAATGGTTGAAAAATAATTTCCTGTGGATAATGATTTATCAGATAAGCGTCTCTTCTCAAATTATGTATGAAGCGCTTGAAAGCCGTTTTTTGTGATCCCCAATTACGGGTATCGCTATGCCCCATCTTGCCAAACGTCTATGTCTCCAGATTGCCTTCTGTTGGGATTAGGATAATAACGACCTACAGCAGAGCCCTTCAACAAGGTGCATGCAAACCCTTGTCCACGGAAATATTCAACAGCCTCAGAACTGGCCTTTGCCATCGCAATGGTATTCTGCTCTATAGCCTGAACTAAGCCTATCCATTGCAACAGTTCTATTCGTGGTGGGCGTTGCTCTTCTGGGAGTCGCTCTAATCCATCAAGCATAACGCCTAGAATGGATTGCCTTTCTGATTCTTGGTATATAGCCATCCATTCATTCTTATTGGGAACACGTGATAATTTGTCACGGTTCCCAAGAGCTGTCTGCAATAGTTCAAAAAACAACATCCTGTTTTGATTTTACATTATAGCTATACGATGGCGTTCTTTATCGTTTCAACAATATAACGAACATCATCATCCGTTACATACGGTCCTGCAGGCAGACACATGCCTACTTTGAAGATTGATTCACTCACACCATTCACATATGCAGGCACATCCTTGTAGCAAGGCTGCTTGTGCATAGGCTTCCATACGGGGCGAGCCTCAATCTGAGCTTGATCCATCAGCACACGCAATGCTTCCACATTGTCGTTGGGCTGGCAGTCTGTTGTAGCAGAAGAAGCCATATGAATAACACCGGCAGCACCGCCTACAGCACCCTTCACAATGGTCTTGTAGGCATTCTCCTGCCCCTTAATCTTCACGTTCTCATCAATGGTGATGGTGCACAGCCAGTAGTTACTATCATACTCACCAGTAGCAGGCTGGCTATGAACGTGTATTCCGGGAACATCAGCCAACAGCTCTTCGTACATCTTCTGCACGTGTTTATGGTGCTTCAAGTGCTGGTCAAGCACAGTCATCTGTCCACGGCCAATACCGGCACAGATATTACTCATACGGTAGTTGTAGCCAATCTTCTCATGCTGGTAGTAAGGATAGCTCTCACGATACTGAGTTGCATACATCATAATCTCGCGCCACTCATCCTCGTTGGCGGTAATCAAAGCACCACCACCACTGGTGGTAATCATCTTATTACCATTGAACGACAGCACACCATACTTACCAAAGGTGCCCAGTACTTGTCCTTTATACATCGAACCAAAGCCTTCAGCAGCATCTTCAACCACAGGGATTCCGTACTTATTTGCTATCTCCATGATACGGTCAATCTTGTAAGGCATACCATAGAGAGCCACAGGCACAATAGCCTTAGGCTTCTTGCCCGTCTTAGCGATGCGGTCTTTGATAGCCTCCTCCATCAGCTCAGGGTCCATATTCCAAGTATCCTTCTCGGAGTCAATAAATACAGGGGTTGCGCCAAGATATGTGATGGGGTGGCTTGAAGCACAAAAAGTAAAGCTCTGAACAATAACTTCATCACCGGGTTTTACTCCACATTTTATCAACGCCAGATGGACCGCTGATGTCCCTGTAGTAAGTGCCACTACCCTCTTATTCTGCCCTACGAACTCTTCAAGGTCTTTCTCAAAACCGTTCACATTCGGACCAAGGGGGACTACCCAGTTAGTATCAAAAGCTTCCTGGATATACTTCTGCTCGATTCCTGCGTCACTCATATGAGCTAAGCAAAGATAAATTCTTTTATTACTCATTATTATTTAGCTTAATGCTTTAAACAAGAAATCAATAGAACGATTCCTTAATGATTCTAGTTTTGTATTAACAATTGTATAATCGATATCGGAAGAATCTATTTCCTGTGATTTTCCCACCTGCTTAATCCTGCTCTTTAGCCCTAATGCAGAACTGATATTAAAAAGTCTGCTATTGCGGCCTTCTTCAAGTTCGCCTTCAACAAATGCAGTAAAGTTTCTGTTAAAATTCACAGAAAAAGCAACTCCATGAAAAGAATTGGTTACTATATAATCAGCATTCATAAACAACCCTAACCATTCCTCACAAGTTGGGACATACAATGTTTCGCCCCAAAGAAGTGATGTTAGCCCACGACAAATCTTTACCAACTTAAGCCCCTTCTCTTTCGCTATTCTCTTAGCAAATTTCAAGGCCTCAGTATCGTTTGTTCTACTTTGCATCAGATAGCAAAGAACATACTTTTGCTTAGAGGGTTTTACAGAAACTTTACTCCAATCATCTTTATCAAGTAAAAGAGTCGGGTCTAGAACAGGCTGAGCATCCTGACGATTCCATAAAGAAGAACATATTTTTACACTAGAGGCTTCTCTGACAGAAATGCATTTAAAGTCGATCTTTTGCTTCGATATGAACGACTTTTCATCTTCGGTCATCATTTCCAGAGTTCTTCCGAAACTTGCCGCATATGAAAACTTAAGTTTATCAGGATTCGCAAAACTCATAAAATATGAATCGTCATAGCAGTTAAGATCACAGGCCCATACCTGATCACTGCCTGTCACGAAAGCATCATACTTTTTATTAAGTTCTTTTAACTCATCCTTTAAAGAAAAATGACGAGTCAAACTCATATGATCATAAAAAGGCATCATCTTTTTCATCATACAAACCATGATGGGATACTGTACCTTTTTATATATCCAATAAATCATTTTCATACGAGGAGGCTTTCCGAAGAAAGTGAATTTCTTACGGAAATCATCTGTCATATAATCAATCAGGTCACATTCATGACCCAACTTTTTAATTGCCTCTTGTAATGCATACGCCTGGAGTATTCCTCCATAATTCGGGGAATCTTTCAAGGTTATTACTGCAACTTTCATTGAAAATCGTTTTAGCTGATTATTAAATATATTCTCCAGCTGTCATTCTAAATGTACTACCTGTCATCATGCTCGATTCATCTGAAAGCAAATAAACCAATCCTGGCAAGTAGTCTGCATACTCTGGCATCCTGCCCATAGGAAGGATTCCTGCTGCTCTCTGTCGAAGTTCTGCTTCAGACTCTCCTTGTGACTTACGTAAAGCAACCTCACCATCAGTAGCTGTCCAGCCAAGAGTAAAATAGTTGCAGCGAATATGCTCAGTTGCATACTGATGTGCAATATGCTCCATCAAAATACGCAAAGCACCCTTAGAACAAGCGTATGCGGTACGGTCTTTTTGTCCACCCCATGCGTGAGCAGATCCAGTAAAAACAATGCTACCACCACCATTCATGCGCATATATTTAATGGCTTGTTGGCAGCAGAAGAAGCAGCCCTTGAAGTTTACACCCATCACCCAGTCAAATGTTTCTTCATCGCAAGTGTCTAGAGGTGAAACGGGAGTAACGCCAGAGTACATATAGAAACCATCAATCTTACCGAACTTCTTGTATGCCTCATCGAAAAGAATCTTGCAATACTTAATGTCACGAAGGTCAACATATACGAAATGGCCATCACTGCCGTATGTACGCATCAAGCGGATACTACGCATCGCAGCCTCTTCATCCAGGTCACCAATGACAACCTTTGCCCCCTGACGGGCAAATTCCTCAGCAGCTGCACGGCCAACACCACGTGTGCCACCAGCGATGACTATAACCTTATTTTCTAATCTTCTTTCCATAATACATCAGCTTTAAAGACTAAGAATGTGCTTCTTCTGTAGTTTTCTTCTTGTTCACTTGAGGAACATTGTCAGTAGAAGTAGCTAAAGCAGTATCAACATCAAATCCTTTCAGAAGCATATTGTTTCCAGCCTTATCAAATACTTTCACCTTCTGATGGTATTCCTTAATGGCTGCAGCCAACTCTTCCTTAGAGTCACAAACCAGATACAGGCGGGTCAGAACCTGTTTCTCATTACCAATCCACTCTTCAGGTACAACATCACCCTCATGCAAACGCTGACCATTAGCTACAACTCGCTTATCTGCATCCAGATTATCAAGACCCTCTATCTTTGCAATTTCACCCTTCTTCAGCAGGAACCATACTGTTGCAGCAAACTTGCCGCTCATATATGGATCTTCCTTATAAAGGTCAACCTTGTCACCCTCGCTTCCTGTCAATGCAAAGCGAATTAGCATCTCTCGCTGGTCGTAACCATATATAGATTCAAGCAACAGATGGGGCGCCTCTCCTTGCAAACGGAAGCCAGTGTCATAAACATAGAACTCACCATCCTCATAGAAGCCACTGAGCATTAGGATACCATTCTTTATACCAATCTCCTTAAACATACGAATTGCATTGAAATGCATTCTTCGCATATAGTCATTCATGTGTTTGGAAGGATAGGTGCCGCCAAGACAAACACGGGCCATACCTGGTTGTTCGTCAGTAGTGTAACGGTCGTAGATGCAGGATGCGGAACAATATCCATCTTTAAAAGAATAATACATACCCATATCTTCAACACCACCCATATAACGCTCAACAATAAAGCGCTTGCTATGCGAAGCCTCCAATGCAATATCCACAGCAGCTTTCAGTTCGCTTTCGTTATATACGACTGTAATACCTACTCCTCCGCCATTATCAACTGGTTTTACAACCACTGGGTATTTGATTTTGGCAACATCTTCGGGTTTCATCTCTGCACTGAGATAATACTCAGGAATACCATGAATACCATAACTCTCGCAAGTGGCTTTGAACACATCCTTATACGAGAAAACATCTACAATACGCTGTGTAGCATAGCAGGGCAAATTAAGTGCATCGCACACTTTGCAATAGGAAGGAACAAGAATGTCAGCAACTCCAACGAGTACACCATCAACCTTTTCTTCCTGTGCCAGTGCAATCAAGCCAGGCACATCCATACCATCAATGTCAGATGCTTTCCAGCAATACTTTTTGGCATCGTCGGTATGGCGGCCGCTTGCTACAATAGTTTTCACTCCCATCTCATTGGCTATTTTCACCAGTGCAGACGTTTCGGGGTTTCCACCCAGGATAAGCAATTTCTTACCCTCAAATTCTTTTGCCATAATATTATTAGTTTTATTATTTGATTAAACTTGAGCCATGAACCTTGAAACTTTAGCACAAGGTAATGCCTTCACCCATTGTGAAGATTTTGTATTTCTGTTCTGGAAGTTGATCTTCAAGCAGTTCTTTCCATATTCCCGGATGTCCTCCGTGAGATGCAAACATACCGAAATGGCAAGGTACTGTCAATTTAGGTTGTAAAACTGCTGTTAAGTCTACATTTTCTTGTTCATTCAAGTTACCATATGCTCCATTAATAGGTGCAATCAGAACGTCCAGTTCACCAGCTTTCAAATATTCGTTCTTCCAATCTAAATGAAGCGAAGTGTCGCCAACCTCTAAGATATGTTTCCCATCAACTGTTACAATAGGAGCAGCTTCCAATGGTGCACCTGCCCCATGGTCAGAATGAATAAAGTCAATATGGAATCCTGTAAAGTCATAACTTTCTCCAGGCTTCACAAACTGGACTCTATTTTTATTTATTTTCAATCGCTCTACATCCTCCTGACAGTCGTATGCACAATAAAGTTGAGTTATGTCATTGGCCATCAGCCATGGCATAGCATCAATATCAAAATGATCACGATGAAAATGAGTGGCTATCAGAACATCAAAAGACAATTCTTCATATCCCAAAATCTGCGGCATCAAACGATGATATCCGACATGCCCTTCTACAGTTTCTACGCACTCAGACAGATAGAGGTCAATACCCAAAAGTTTCCCTTCTGCACTCTTGATTATAAAACCAGCCTGCCCTAACCAAAACAGATGGGTCATCCCCAATGGGGCTTCCATCACTTTCTTTGCAAAAACAATCATTAGTCCGCGTTATAAAGGTATTGTTGAATACGTTCGTGCCTGTTGTCTGGGCTCATAACGGTTAGTATCTTACTCTTGTTAACACCACAATCCATTAAACGCGATGCTATCTTTTCTTTCAGCACATCGTTCAAGGTGGCGATTAACACATAGTCAAAACCACCTCTGGATAGCGACTCTACAGGATTCACATCCAAACAGCACCTGCGATACTCCCAATAATCGTCATCAACCCAGTTGACAAGGGTACAATCAGCTGATTGATGAAGTTTGTTGTATAATTGCTGTCCGAAAGTTCCAGCACTGTATATAGCCAAATTCTTGCCTTGTATTTCATTTCCAAAACAAGAAAGACTACCTGAACGCATCATACATATTCCAAGAACAAAGTCATCCACTTGTGACTGAAGTTTGTACTTCTCATCTTGAGAGTCAGCGAACTTACTCATATACTCATATAAACACTTCAACTTCAAGGCGTCAGTAGAGAAAGAAGCCACTTTTTTGAGCATAGAATCCTCTCGCTGGCGGTAATGATAGGCACAAGTATCTGTTATAACTACACGCTTTGCTTTCATAATGGCAGGATATGTAACAGCAGCGTCTTCACCAATGGAAATGGCATTGTCAACAGGTAATTGTGCTTCCAGTAAGATTTCCCTTCTGAAGAGCTTATTCCATACATAAGTGGAAACGCCTATCTTGAAAAAATCGCCAAACGAAACCATTTTACAGCGGAGGTCTTCGAGCCTTTCTCCTTCATATACACCACAAGGCATATTGTCCGTGAAGTGTGCAGTCCTAGAGAACAAGTCTCTACTAAATCCTCCGCATGCTATATCCGCCTCACAGGTTGAGATTGCTGTGAAAAGCGACTCTACGAAACCTTCTCCGACCCAGTCGTCGCCATCCACATAGCCTACGTACCTGCCTGATGCTGCGAGCAGACCTGTTTTTCTGGCAGAAACCAGACCTCCGTTTTCCTTGTGGATTACTTTAATTCGAGGATCCTTACTGGCATAGAGATCACATATCTCTGGACAGCGGTCTGGTGACCCGTCATCAACGAGGATGATTTCAAGGTTTTCATAAGTCTGATTCAACAGACTTTCCGTGCAGATACCAATGTATCGGTCTATCTGATAAATAGGGACTACAATACTAATCAGTGGTGTATTCATCATCTTTTAATTATGTCCGTTAAATGCTTCCATCGTGGCATGGCCTTCTTCTGATATATCGGCCCTTTTCAGAACTTTCAAAATCGTAATCCAAATCACTTTAATATCTGTCCAAAATGAAACATGATCCACATACCACACATCCAGTTTAAATCTCTCAGTCCAACTGATAGCATTTCTTCCATGGCACTGAGCCCAACCGCTAATTCCAGGTCTTACCTCATGACGTCGCATCTGCTCTTTACTATATAGTGGTAAATATTTTGGTAAAAGTGGGCGCGGCCCAATAAGCGCCATATCACCTTTCATGACATTGATAAGCTGAGGGAGTTCATCTATACTGGTACTCCGCACAAACTTACCCACCTTCGTCAAGCGCTTTTCATCTGGCAACAAATTACCATCTACATCTCGCTCGTCCGTCATTGTCTTGAACTTGACAACCTTGAAAATCTTCGCATCCTTTCCTGGGCGCTCTTGTGTAAAGAACGCACCAGCACCTTTGTTAGCAAAATGGAGCCATACAGTCACGAACAAAAGAATTGGACTGATGACGATTAATACCACCAACGAAATCCAGAAATCAAAGAAACGTTTGAAGAATTTTTTATACATACTATTTAAAAGCATCAAAATTCTTATAGACCTCCTCAAAAGGAGCAATATCATCCTTATTATATATAAAGGTACATTTTGCCTCTCGGAAATCACGCCACCATTCTGGCTCACTAATCATACCACCTTCGACACGTTTACCATAATCTATCACTTCGCTCATACTCGTGAATGGTTCAAATTCTTTTCTGTCTGACGGATCAATAGTGCCGTTTTCCATTCCTTTACACCAAAGATAAGGCAATGGCATACCAGCAAACATACCAGTAGAATTCCAAGCGGAAGCACGGAAGTTGGTTTCCATAAAGTAGAATGTACCATCCTTATCAATCAGAAACTCCACTTCAAATACGCCCTCAAAACCTATTTCCTCAAACATAGAAAGAAGTTTCTTTTCCATTTCTTTATCTGTAAACATACAGACATCATGATAAGGGCTATAATATGCTTGTATCAGATATTTCCATGTCATTTGGGTCACAATCTGCATCTTTTTGCCGTGATTGATGGTATAACCCTCCAATGCCATTTCGTTTTGTTTATCAACAAAATGTTGAACCATGATTTCATTGCTTGCAATTCGCTCCATAGTTCCAATTAGTTCCTCCTCATTATGGCATACAAAAACATCCGCTTTCCAGTTGCCAACATTAGGAGAAATATCCTTTGTAATTACAGGATACCATAAATCTTTAGGTATTTCTCCATCTTTATGAATTATAAACGAATCCAAAACGTTAAAGCCATGACGTTTAGCACATTGCTGTATCTCATACTTATCAATATAATGGTTGATACGCCCTTGTATCCCCGCATTATAACTGATGAACTTGTCCTTCCACTCTTCGTAGTGGAAATCAAAGAAGCCAACTGATTTATCATCAGAAAACAACAAGAATGGCTTAACTTCCTCATGTCCGTACTCACGCATCAATAAATCATAGCCTTCCTGTATGCTATTAACTTTGTGTAGTTTTGAGATATACTTACTTTTCGTAGCTACCTCATAACGACGCTTTACAGATATATAAATGGGATTAATCCCCATGCAGCCCAAACCTCTAATCATCCCCAAAGGATTATAGTGTTCAAGGGCAAAAACGATAAACTTATGGTCTTGCAACATATTTTTATAACTTATTATAATGCGAAATCAACACCTACAACTACTCGTGGATGATCCTTTAAGAAGTCATTCCCCCAAAGGTAGATGTTCCAACTTTTAATCGAATAATAGAGGCCTGCAGCAATATCAACATCCTGGTCAAACTTCCATGAGTGGATGGCTCCGGCCATAGGTGTGATACTATGTCCATTCTTCAAAGAAAAAGCATAGCCTAAATACTCCCAGTTAGTCAGTGTATTCTCTGATCCATCATTCACGCCCCACCAAGTATTACTGCACCAGAAGAAGTTGCCATCCTTAGAAATAGCACCATTCATATAGAGTGCAGAGGTAAGGTAGCTGAACTTAAAATTTTTATTCAAGTCGAAGGATGGCGTAATCTGACCACCAATACCAAACCACTTACTAATCTTCTTACCAGCACGGAATAAATAACCCGCATAACTGCAATTCGTACCTGTATAAAGGTCAAGTCCAACGGCAGTATAATTACCTAATCCATATTGGAAAGTAGTATAGGTTTCTTGAGTATTAATTCCAGGGCGAGCCTTCAAAGAGGTATATCCATAGAGTTTACCATCACCCACCGTTCCTGCAAAATAAGGCACCTGTGCCTTTGCTGAGATAACAACTACTGTCATCACCAGCATCAATATTATCTTTTTCATTTCTTAATCAGATTTGATTCTCTTAAGTCCTTAACTAATGCAGGCATCATGGCTATCATTACAATCAAGAATGGTAGTGTGGCAGCAATTGATATTGTCTGTAATGGCTTCAGACTGCCAGCAGACAACAAAATATAAGCTATCGTTGCGACAACAATACCCCATACTACTTTTTTATAAACTGGTGGATTGATATCGCCATTTGTAGTCATTACACTCAGAGAATAAGTAGCTGAGTCTGCAGAGGTAATAAAGAACACACCCAATAGAACACAGATCATTACCGATATTACCTTGCTCAATGGATAATGGCTGAACACAATAAACACAGCGGTTTCTGGCGAAGCAATCAACTGTTGTACACTCTCTATACTCCAGCCCTGCACAGTGCTCAATGCAATGGCACTGAACACCGAAAGCCAAATGATGGTGAATACCGTGGGAACAATCACTACTCCCATAATGAACTCTCGGATGGTGCGTCCCTTTGAAATTCTGGCCACGAACATTCCAACAAATGGAACCCAAGCTACAAACCAAGCATAGTAGAACACACGCCAGTTCATGACCCAGTCGTTATCGCCAAAGGCATTAATCATAAACACGTCCTTGAAGAAATACTGGACATGCTGACCTACACTATTGGTCAGATTATTCAGAATAGTTATCTTCGGACCAACTATAAAGGCTATAGTCAGAAGTGCCAAAGCCAATATAGTATTGAAGTTTGAGAGAATCTTAATGCCCTTATATACACCGGAAATGGCACTGATAATAAATACCAGAGTAATAAAGATTATAATCCACATAATGGTTTCCTGTGTCTTGGGAATCCCAAACAGATGTTCCAAACCACCACAGATTTGGCTTACGCCCAAACCTAAAGAAGTTGCCACACCAGCAAATGAAACAACAACAGAGAAGCCATCGATGAATTTTCCGAACCAACCATTAGTTCTCTTCTCACCAACAAATGGAGTCAGAAGATTACTCAATTGAGCATTCTTTCCCTTACGGAACTGGAAATATGCAACACCTAAACCAACAACAGCAAAGCACACCCACTGAGTAATACCCCAATGCAGATAACAGGTACGAATAGAGAAGTCTATTGCTTCCATCGTTCCGGGTTCTATACCGAAAGGTGGTGCTGCATAATGTGACAAGGGCTCAGCAATACTCCAGAAAACCAGACCAATACCTGTGCTACCACAAAATAGCATGGCATACCAGCTGAAAGTGCTAAATTCAGGTTTCTCATCGTCTTTACCTAATTTCACCTTACCATATTTGCTCAATGATATCCATAAGCAGAAACCAATGAAAGCGACAATTGACAAAATATAGAGCCAGCCAAAATAGTAACTAACCCACGACATGAATGCCCCAGAAATCTCACTCAATGTACTGCTATATGCTGCACCAAATACAATAACACCGATTGCTATTAACAACGTCCAAACGAAGACACTGTTTTCCTTAAACCATTTAATAGAATCCATCATTAACCTAATTTTGCCCAGTTTCTAAGCGTCAGAATAGAAGGTCTCAGGTCTCTCCAGTTCCAGTAATCCTTGCACTTACACTTGAGCAATTCTGCGAGCCACTTGATTTTGCTGTAGCCTCTTTGCTTGCAACGCAGGTTGTAATCAATGGGTTCAACCATACATAGGAAAGGCTTCTTGGTTGGCTTAAATGAGCCATCAATGATTTTTCCTTCCAACATAGACTTCGTCCAGATATAAGGCAACGGCATCCCAACCACTGCAGAGGCATAGCTCCAAGTTGTATTTCGGAAATTAATCTCCAAGAAATAATACTTGTCATCGGGACCAAGCAGGAACTCTGCATCAAAGATACCTTCAAATCCAATTTCCTCAATCATGCCTCGAAGTCCTTTACCAATGGTATCCTCTTTATCAAAACTACCAGAGGTACGGTATGGGCTGTAATAACCTTTAATAAGGTAATTATATGTACTATAAATAGACAGCAAAGTGTACTTACCATGATTCACGCTACACCCTTCAACAGCATATTCGTTTTTTTTCTCCACGAATTGCTGAAGCATCACCTCTACGCTCTTAATCTTCTTGAATGCCTCTGCAAGTTCATTCGCATTTTCACAAATGAACACATCCGACTTCCAACCTCCAGAATTGGGTGAAATAGACTTTGTGATAATAGGATACTTCTGGTCGCTTGGAATTTCACCACGCTTCACCACTCGAGATTCCAAGATATTAAGCCCATGTTTCTTGGCCAGTTCCAAAATACGGAACTTATCCATATAGTCATTTATACGCCCTTTCTGGCCTGCGTTGAAGAAAGTGAACTTGTCTTTCAAATCATCATAATGCAAGTCTAAATAGCCGATGGTCTTGTCATCAGAGCAAATGATGAATGGCTTCTTACCAGTCTTCTGTGCAACATCACCATACTCACGAAGAAGGACTTCATAACCTTCCTCCACCGTTTCCACTTCATGAACACGATTTAGATACTTACTCTTCGATGACAGTCTCATTCTACCTTTGATGGCAATATAATCAGGATGTATTCCTTTTTGCCCCAAACTGCGTATAACACCAAGGGGATTATAATGCTCTATAGCAAAAGCAATGAATAAATAATCTTGCAACATTACTCAGACTCACTTTGTTTTAATATCTTCTCAATACACATTCAAAAGCTTCTGCATAGAAATAACCAACTTGGCCACCGCGATAAGCAGCCAAACCTTTCATAGCCTCATTACTTCTTGGATGAGGGAATGGACGCATAACCCCTCTGTACATAGCGAGCGCCTTAAGTTTATTTTCTATACCTTCCTCTCCTATCTCTACCCATACATTTGGTTTGAAGAAATTGAGTCCTGTATTTACAGCCCAATCAGTACTTGACTGTATCTCCATAAACCAAAATTCACTGATTGGTTTCACATCTGTTCTCCTCTGATATAAACGTATGGCTTCCTGGCAAGCCAATGAAGTCTGGAGATGATCATTATTGGTATCAGCTGGGTGATGAGTAATAATAACATCAGGTTCGCTATCCAAGATTGCGCTCTCTATAAACTGTACTAATCTGATATGCGGAACTGTGTTCATTTCAATATTTGGAAATGTTGCCTCATATTTATTATTAACCCCCAAGAAGTTTGATGAACTATTCAGATCATCATCAAGTTCGCTGTCTTGTGGTCTATGTGCACGTGCCTTAGCTTCTGTACTCATTATACAAATATCAACCTTGTCGCCATTTGCCGACCACTTTTTCATTGATGCTCCACAACCCAACACCTCATCGTCGGGATGTGCTACTACAATTAAATAATTCATATTCTATTTCTTTGATTTATTATACAACTCTATACGATTCTCTACATACTTTTCTAAAAAAACTCTTGAGTCAAAATCCCTCTTTACTATTTCGTATGCATTCTTTGCCAATCGAGCGTATTCTTCAGGTGAAATAGAGAGTGCTTTTTGCATCGCTTTCATTAAACTCTCAACATTCTTCACCTCACAAACATAACCATTCACATTATCTTTTATAAAATCTGTTGGTCCCTTTATATTTGTGATAATTGACGGTGTTCCAACGCCTGCTGCTTCAAGAATAACCATACCAAAGCCTTCAGCATAACTCGCAAGTATATGAAAATCAAAACTAGCAAAATATTTCTGAGGATCCGTCTTA
>OCTX012179978.1_pt1 | contig 16411 bp, 12 predicted proteins | sample 1539691 | NCBI WGS metagenome assembly OCTX01 (sample SAMN02144231, study PRJEB22623) | gut metagenome | biome: sheep rumen | host: Ovis aries | place: New Zealand | reverse complement strand
GGACAGTCCCGTCCGGAGTCTATCAGACAGGTACAGCCTGAGTTCAGTGAACAGCTGCATTCCGAGAATATCAGGAAAGTGTATCCTGAAAAAAGCGTGCAGTCAAGACCTCATGTGCTCGAACAGGACGCAGAACCGGTTTACCTGCATACAAGCGATCTAAGTAAACCTATTACAAGAGATGAGCTTCAAAGAGAAAGCTTCCCGGAAGAACCGGAAGCTCCGCCGGAGATAAGAGAAACTTCCGGTAAAAAGAAAAAAAAGAAGAAAAAAACTTTCAAGCAGAGATTGCTTGGACTTATACCGCATAAGGGCGACAGTGTTCTGGAATGTATCCGTAAGATAGTCTTCCTTGCAGCGGTTATCGCAATAATAGTCTGCGGATATAAGGTCGCTGATTACTATATCGATCTCTGGAAGAGCGAGCGTCTGAACGATCAGGTAATGGACTTGTACTGGACTTATCAGGACGGCGAGGATGTTCAGCCGAGTACAGAAAAAGTCATAAATGATGACGGCGACGAGGAAATACGTCAGAAGTACTATATGCTTCCGGGAGCAAGAAAGCTCCTCGATATGAACAGCGATGTTGTCGGAGTCATAAAAATACCGGACACAAATGTTAATAATCCGGTAATGCAGGCAAGTGACAATGATAAGTACCTCAACCGCAAAATAAACGGCGAAGAATCCCGAAACGGCGAGATCTTCATGGACTATAGAAACCACTTCGATGATGTTGACGATGACGGCTACCTCAAAGAGCCTAATTCCGATAACCTCATTATCTATGGTCATAATATGGGCGATGACTCAATGTTCGGAAGTCTTAAATATTACCACAGAAACAGCGATTACTACGGTCAGCATCCGGTCATAGAGCTGAATTCCAACTACATGACATATAAGTATAAGATCTTTGCTTTCTTCATACTTGATGCTGAGGATAAAACAGAGACTAAATTCGATTGCTGGAATAAACTCAATTTCAGCGACGAAAAAGACTTCTATAATTTCGTTAATGAAGCTAAACGCCGCACTATCCGTCTTAATGACGTTGATGTGAAGTACGGCGATAAGCTCGTAACTCTTTCCACCTGCAACACTTACCTCGGTGACAGGGGAAGACTTATAATAATGGGCAGACTTGTAAGAGACGGCGAAGATCCTCTCAAGGGTACTCAGAACAGCGTTCCGAACCCTAATATCAAGTGGCCGACTATGTACTATAATACAAAAACTAATGAAAAATACGATCCTAAGGCTGAGTTCAAACCGTATGGTCCTTGATGCAAAGCCGTTACCGATACTAATGCTTCTGCATGAAGCAAAAGAGGAATGATCTTATAAATGAAAAAATCAATAAAGATCGGAGCAGCTTGCTGTGCTTTTGCTGTTGCAGCCGGACTTGGAGTACTTGTTTATGGTCTGAACAATGACGATAATAAGGTCTCCACTGTGAGCGAGGTATTAGCGACTACACAGCCTACTACTGATCCGAATGCCGGAAAAATAAGTATGCCGGCTGGCTGGACCGATAAGATACCTTATGCACCGTCTAATACCGGCATAAAAGAAAGAGCAAAGTCGCTTCTGAAAATAAATCCTGATATAATAGGCTGGATAAGCATAGACGATACCGATGTCGACTATCCTGTTGTCCTCGATCCGGGTGAAATACAGGAAAATACACCGTTCTACGGTCCGGAGTATTACATTCCAGATTCCTACTACCTCGATCATGACCTTGACGGAAGCTCGCTCAGATGCGGTTCTCTGTTCATGGATTACAGAGACGTTTTCGGAGAGAATGAGGACGAACATTCAGAAAATATCGTGATCTACGGTCATAATATGGCTAATAACACCATGTTCGGTTCACTCAGAAGATACCGTCAGGATTACAGCTTCTATGACCAGAGTCCGTTTATTCGTCTCAGCTCCAACTATAAAGATTATGACTACGTTATTTTTGCCTTCCTTATAACCAGCGGCAGTTACGCTTCAACTGATTTCGTTTACTGGGAGATGGAAGAGCTCGATACAAAGGAAGATTACGACGCATACGTTGCACGATGCAAGCGTGATGCTATGGTCGATACTGGAGTTGATGTTCAGTATGGAGATCAGCTCGTGACTCTTTCTACCTGCTATGCTAACGAGGATAATTCAAGATTCCTCGTTGTCGCAAGAAAGCTGCGTGACGGCGAAAAAGTTGGAGATATGTCAACTATCACACGTACAGAAGAGTGGAAGAAAGCTCATGAACCTCAGCCTGAGACAACTTCTGCTGAAACAATTACTACTGCTGCTGCAACAGCAGCGGAATGATCTGCATAAATAAGACCATGACCGGCAAAAACCGGTAAAAGGAGTTATTTTATGAAAAGAAAAACAACGATGAGGAGTACAGCTGCAATCATTTCAAGTGTGCTCGCTGTAGCAGGTTCGGTTTCTGCCGTCGGATATGCTGAAACACCTGATTCAGAGACTACAACTGCTGTTACCTCAGAGAGTACTTCTTCTGAAGCAGAAACTTCTGAAACTACCGAAACTACAGAAGATACCACTGATACTGATGTTCCCGAAGAGGAAACAAAAGAAGATATCAACTGGGTAAAGACTGATATATCTGAGTATGATGCGAGTATGTCTCTTGTTAGCTATGAGATAACAACTCCGGAAATGCTCCAGGCTATAGGCGGTTCAAATGGTAAAGCTGAAAAACATGAGCTTACTGAAGAAGAAGTAAAAGCAATGGTCGAGAGACGAAAAGCTATAAAGAAGAAGTCTCCGTCTTTGACAAGAAAATCCAGAAATGCCGAGCCTACTGCGGTAGAGCTCTATCTCTCAGGCAAGCCTGTGGGATATGTTCCTCCTGCAAGAGAAGTATATGCAACTGCAAGTCCGGGAGATTTTGCTTTCGTTACATATGGCTGGGGACACGGTGTCGGAATGAGCCAGAACGGTGCTAACCTTTATGCTACATACAGTGGCTGGACTTATCAGGATATCTTGTTCCACTATTATCCGGGAACTTATCTTGTCAATACTAACTCAACAGATGATGAGGTGCTTACTATAAACCATGAGCCTGTTGATTGTTCAACTCTTGAATTGCTCTCTCAGATCGTTTTCAACGAAGTTGGCGGCAGTATGTCCTATGAGGCTATAAAGGCACAGGCTGTTGCAGCTTATACATATATAAAGTTCAACGGTGACGACGTGAACGACCTCAGACCAAAGGCTAATCCGCCTCAGATAGTAATAGATGCTTGTCAGGAGGTTCTTGGTGAAGCACTGTTCTATGACGAGGATTACGCACTTACAATGTTCTCAGCTTCATGCGGAGGCTGTTCTGCTAACTGCTATGAGATCTTCTATCAGGATGTACCGTACCTCAGAAGCGTTCCGAGCGACTGGGACGGTGCTTATGACCCACACTTCGGAACTGTAACATATGTAAGCTCTGCCGATATGAAGAGACGTATCGAGTCTCGCTTCGGCATAAAGCTCTCAGATGACCCTTCCAACTGGATACAGCCTTTGTATTCTGAGGAAACAGGCTATGTTACAGATGTATGCATAGACGGTCAGATGTGGGTAAAGGGATATAATTTCTCATTGTCAATGGGAATAAAGTCTCCTAAATTCAATGTAAGCTTCACTCCGACCGCTGAGGCAAAGACAGAGACTATTTATGAGCCGGAGTGGACTGATGAAGACGATTTCATCGAGGATTACGAGGAAGCTAAGGCTGGAAATTCAAATACCGATGCGACTTCTGAATCCGTGACAGAACCAATAATGATAACTACAGAGCCAGTAGAAGACGAGACTTCAACTGCTGAAGAATAAAGATAGAGATAAAAGAACAAAAAGAAAAGTCTTTGGAGCGATAACACCTTAACTATAATTGCATCCGGAGACTTTTCGATTTTTCTGTCTCAGGGGTGAGATCACCCACAAATAATATCGCTTTTTGAACGTTTTGGGCACTGAGTGGTAAAAATCAAGTTAATATATTTATGATATTATGAAACGTTTGTTTCGTTAATTATCAACTCGAATTTAAAGTTTAAACAAAATCACCAAAAACAAGGGACAAATCCAGCTCTATGTTATGCAGTATTACATCTTGCTAAATTATGTGAATAGTGATAAAATTAGTGTAGGGGTAAAAAAAGGTGATGAGTTGTAAATTTTACCACTTTCAGGTGAAATTATCCTAATCGAGTTGATGAAAGCGAGGCGAAGGTCATGGCAGATCCGTTATGCGGTACTTTTTATCCGAGTATCGACCAAAAGGGTCGTATGAGCTTCCCAAATAAGCTTCGTGACATCCTCGGGCCAGAGTTCTTCCTCTGTGCAGGACACGACGATCACTATATCGCCGTTTATTCCCCTGAGGAATTTGAATCTTACAGAGAAAAGCTTTTATCCGTTACGGGTAAAGCCGGAAGCAACGTCAGAAGATTCCTTCTTTCCTGCTCTGATAAACAGGTGCCGGATAAACAGGGAAGGATCTTCATCGCTCAGCAGCTGAGAGATTACGCCGGTATCAACGGCGAGGTCGTTGTCATCGGAGCTGGAAACAGAGCCGAGATCTGGAACAAAGCTACTTGGGATGAATTCAGCAGCAATATGTCCTTGGACGATATTAATGCTGCTCTTGCTGACCTTTCGCTTTAATAGTGAGTCTGTAAACTGAAAAGATCAGACTCCGGAATTTTATACTCTGGTGTGCTTACAGAAAAAACTGCAGGCCCGGAGACAAGGAGAGGTTTTAATGGAATTCAGCCATATTCCTGTATTGGCTACGGAATGTATAGAAGGACTTAATATAAGTCCGGATGGTATCTACGTCGACGGCACAGCCGGAGGTGCAGGCCATTCTTCTTTGATCGCATCTCACCTCGGTGAGAACGGTCGCCTTATTGCTCTTGATCGTGACCCCGATGCTGTCGCTGTTGCTACAGAAAGACTGTCGGCGTTCAAGAATGCACAGGTCATCCATAGAAATTACTCAGAAATGAGATATGTTCTGGATGAGCTTGGTATCGATATGGTGGACGGTATCCTTATGGATCTGGGAGTTTCCTCATATCAGCTCGATGAGGGCAGCAGAGGCTTTTCTTACCACGTTGATGCTCCTCTCGATATGAGAATGAGCAAAGAGGGCGTAAGTGCCGCAGATGTGGTGAATACATATTCCGAGCAGGAGCTTGCAAGGATAATCTTTGAGTACGGTGAGGAAAAGTTTTCACGCCGTATCGCAGGTAATATAGTCCGTGCGAGAGAAAATGCTCCTATTGAAACGACACTTCAGCTCGCTGATATAATCAGAGACAGTGTCCCTCAGAAGGCAAGACGTGATAAAAATCCCTGCAAAAAGACCTTTCAGGCAATCAGAATAGCAGTCAACGGCGAGTTCGAGCATCTGTCTCAGGGACTTGATCAAGCTTTCTACAGTCTGAAGGCAGGCGGAAGACTTGCGGTTATAACTTTCCATTCGCTGGAAGACCGTATAGTAAAACAGAGATTTGCCGGTTGGTGCAAAGGATGTATATGTCCGCCGGATTTTCCTCAGTGCGTCTGCGGACGTAAACCAGAGGGAAAACTTGTAAACAGAAAGCCAATAGAGGCTAACGAAAAGGAACTTGAAAGAAACAACAGAAGCAGAAGTGCCAAACTGAGAATAATCGAAAGGAGTGCGGTGAATGACGGCTGAACAGCGTTATGAATACTACTACGAAGATGTTGACAGCGTTGACCCGAACTCTGAAAGTCCTATTGAAAATAAAGAGAAGAATAGCGAAGAACCCAATGAAGAACGTAATATCCGGTACAGACGTACCGAGGCGAGAAGCGGTTCTGTTATGCAGATAATTCTTATTTCTATACTTGCGGCGATCATACTTGGATCGGTAATATATTCTCTCGACAGACGTAATACCATGTATAATAAGGTTGCGTCACTCAATAAGGAACTCAATTCAGTTGAGGCGGAAAATGTCCGCTTGCAGTCTGAACTCGACAGCGAGGTGTCTGCGAAAAACGTCGAAGACTATGCTGTAAATGTACTTAAAATGCAACAGCTTGATGACTCACAGATGAAGTACATTAAAATACAGACCGGTGACGTAGTTACTATTCCAAAGCAGGATGAAGGGTTCACAGCAAAAATAAAGAACTTTTTTGATAATTGCGTGGAATATTTCAGAGGGTAGTACCAGTATAAATATAGTAACGGACTGCCTGTTAAATTAACGAACACTATCGGCGAAAAATAAAAATGCCGAGGTTATATGTAGAACACGGAGATACAGCGGGTGATCGGAATATCCGGAATCACGGTTCCCGGATCCTGAGCGGAAATAAGGATCCGGGACAGTGGTTTCACGCTTGAGAAGCGGAAATCCTTCGTCGTATCAAGAGAAAAGGACATCGTAAAATATGGGTGTTCAGAGGCGGGGCAGTAAAAATCCCTGCCTATTTCTATTTATATACATTTTTTATCACAGAAAGGATGTCTTATGGCAAATAATAATCCTTCAAATTCAATGAGATTCAGAACGAAGATCGTTATGACAGCAGTTTTTGTGTTCCTGTTTGGAGCGGTCATTGCGAATTTCTTCTATATCTCGGTGCTGAATAATAAGAAGTATCAGGATATGGCTAACGACCAGCATTTTGCTTCTATTACTATTTCAGCACACAGAGGCTCTATTTTCGATGCAAAAGGAAATGCTCTTGCTAAAAGTGCATCGGTATATAAAGTCTTTCTCGATCCTTCCAAATATAAGGAAGAAATAAAAGAGCTTCAGGCTAAGATCGATAAGCGTTCATCTGAAAAAGCAAGCGGTAAATATACTCCGCAGTATGATGAGGAAGGCAAAGAGATCGATCCGCTTCCGGATTCAGCTGATAAATTCGAGCAGGATGCAATAACTCTGCTCTCTCAGAAACTGGATATAGAACCGGATAAGGTTAAGAAAGCAATGGCAGATGACAGTCAGTGGTTCGAGCTTCAGAAACAGGTCGAAAAGCCGGTCGCTGATGAATTGCTGGAATTCTTCAATCAGTACGGACTCGTTTCGCTGAATATTCAGGAGGATACAAAGCGTTACTACCCTCAGAATGAACTCGCCGCTTCAGTTATCGGTTTCACTACAGATGACGGAAATGGTATCTATGGATTAGAGTCCTATTATAATGAGTATCTTGCAGGTGTTGACGGTAAGACAATATCTGCTATGGACTCAAACGGCAACGAGCTTCCATATAAGTACTCAAAGACCTATGCTCCGAAAAATGGCGATGATGTTTATCTTACTATAGATATGAACATCCAGTACAGCCTTGAAAAGCACCTTAAAGAAATGGTCGAAAATCATAAGGTAAAGAACCGTGGATGTGCGATACTTATGGACGCTCAGACCGGTGCTATATACGGTATGGCAACATATCCGAGCTTCGACCTCAATAAGCCTTACGAGATAAGTGATGCCGAGGCTGCCGAAAAGATCAAGGCTATGACAAATGATGATGAGATCAACAAGGCTTCTAAGGCAGAAAGAGAAAAACAGTGGAGAAACAAGTGCATCTCCGAAAGATATGAGCCGGGTTCTGTATTCAAGGTAGTGACCAGTGCATCTGCTATGGAAGAGGATAAGATAGACTTCAAATCTCCGAAATATGTTTGTGACGGTGCGGTTGAACTTGAAGGAGCTCAGCAGCCTGTAAGATGTCATAAAAGAGGCGGTCACGGTGCTCAGACTTTTCAGGAGGCTCTGACACACTCCTGCAACCCTGCATTCATGAAGATAGGCGAGGATCTTGGTCAGGAAATGTTCTGCTACTATTGTGAAGCCTTCGGACTTGGCGAGCCTACAGGTATCGATCTTCCTGCCGAGAGCAGAGGCGATATTTTCAACACAGACACGATCAATAATGTAAACCTCGCAGTAGGTTCTTTCGGTCAGGGTGAAACTATTACTCCTATCGAAATGATAACTTCATATTGTGCAGCAATAAACGGCGGTTATCTGCTCCAGCCATATGTGGTTGACAGAGTAGTTGATGAGTACGGCAACGTAGTGCTCAAAAACGAAAGAACAGTCCGCAGACAGGTAGTTTCTGAGGAAACATCCGCTAAGATGAGAGATGCTCTTTATCACGTTGTTACAGACAGTGACGGCGGTAACGTTAAGATAATGGGTTATAAGATAGGCGGTAAGTCCGGTACTTCACAGAGACTTATGGAAACTTCAAAGGACGGCAATGTTGATATTGCTGAAGAAGAAAAAGAAGAGGATCAGGAGTACGGTGCTTCATATGTTTGCTTTACACCTGTTGATGATCCTAAGCTTGTACTTCTTGTACTTGCTGATATGCCTGATAACAGTCCTGACCAGTACTATGGTTCAGTTGTTGCAGTGCCTACAGCAAGAGATATACTCACAGATGTCCTTCACGAAATGGGTATGAGCCCTGAGTACAGCGATGAGGAGCTCAAAGACCTTGACATAAAGGTACCTCTTCTTGAAGGTCCGATAGACGATGCAAAGAAGACACTTGAGGGAATGGGTATAGATAAGGAACACGTAAAGATAGTCGGAAACGGAATTGAAGTTGTTGCTCAGTCGCCGACTACAGGTTCGTTCATATCTAAGGACGGTTTCATTTATCTTTACACTGAAAAAGGACCGTCTGTTGCGGATTATGTAGAAGTTCCGGATCTTAAATCGTATGATCCTGAAAATGCAAACTATTTGATCTACGCAAGCGGACTTAATTACATTACGGTAGGTGCTTCCACTTCAAGAGCGAATGCTTATGTAAGCGGGCAGAATCCGGAACCGGGTACAAAAGTACCTCCGGGAACTACTATAGAACTTGAATTTACAGTATATGAGGACGGAGGCTGATACCTCCGTCAATACTTATGACGGTCAGAGGCAAATTAAAACAGGAGGCGGTCAGAATGAAATTATATGAGCTGTTAGACGGTATTGCAGAGACAAAACTCGGTAATATAGAGATAAGCACTGTAACTGATGATACAAGAAAAGTCATTGAAGACTGTATTTTCGTCTGCGTAAAAGGCGGAAGCTTCGACGGACATACTGCGGCAGCTGAAATGCTCGAAAAAGGGGCAGCAGCAGTAGTATGCGAGCATGATCTCGGACTCGGAGACAAGCAGATAATAACTGATAACTCACGTAAGTTTTACGGTCAGCTTTGTGCGGCATGGTTCGGACATCCTGAGAAAAAGCTTAAAATGATAGGTGTTACCGGTACAAACGGTAAGACTACTATCACAAATGTAATAAAGCATATCCTCATGTCAACAGGACATAAAACAGGACTCGTCGGAACTATACAGAACGAGATAGGCGATGAGGTGTTCCATACAAACAATACCACTCCTATGACCTTTGAATTTATGTCGCTGCTTGACCAAATGGTAAAAGCAGGCTGTGAGTACGTTGTTATGGAGGTAAGCTCTTTCGGACTTGTCCAGAATCGTATAGCTACATCATGGTTCGATATAGCTGTGTTTACCAATCTCACTCAGGATCACCTCGATTACCATAAGGATATGGAGGACTACTATCAGGCTAAAAAGATGCTTTTCAATATCTGCGACTATGCACTGTGCAACATCGATGATGAGTACGGAAAGCGTTTGTTTGGCGAGATCAAGTGCGAAAAGGCTGGTTTCAGCGTAAAACAGAATGCAGACTGCTATGCCGACGGCATAAAGATACGCTCTACAGGTTCAAGCTTCTGGTTCTGCTATGGTGATAAATCACATCTTGTAAAGGCAAGAATGCCCGGACTTTTCAATGTATCAAACCTTACGGCAGCCATAGCTGTCTGCCTGAAAGCAGGTTTGCCTGTGGACGACATCATTTCAGCAGTTGAAAACTATAACGGAGTCAAGGGCCGCTGTGAGATAATCCCTACCGGAAGAGACTTTACAGTTATCTGCGATTATGCTCATACTCCGGACGCTATTGAGAATATCCTCAGAAGCGTAAAGGAGTACACAGAAGGCAGACTTATCTGTCTTTTCGGATGCGGCGGAAACCGTGACGCAGCAAAGCGTCCGAAAATGGCTGTCGCTGCGGCAAAGTATGCGGACAGACTTATAGTTACATCCGATAATCCACGAAACGAAGAGCCTGAGGCTATCATAAATGACATCCTCGCAGGTCTTTCAGACAGCTCAGTTCCTTATGATGTTGTCATAGACAGACGTGAAGCTATATATTATGCCTTGAAAATTGCAGAAAAAGGTGATATAATAGTTCTTGCCGGCAAAGGACATGAGGATTATCAGATACTTGCCGGAATGGAACATATACACTTTGACGAAAGAGAAATAGTCGCAGAGGGACTTAAACTTCTGGACTGATCTAAAATAATTGGGAGTTGTTTTGTAAAATGTCATACTGGATAATCAATCTTGCGGTAACAATGCTTTCATTTGTATTAGCCGGAATTTCAGGAATATTCCTCGTGCCATTCCTGCACAGGATAAAATTCGGTCAGCCTATAAAAACTGAGGACGGTCCTCAGTGGCACGCAAAGAAGCAGGGTACACCTACAATTGGCGGTTTCATGTTCATTATCTCGTCTATCCTTACAGCTATTGGCGGATATTGGGTGTATCGTCTGAGAGGCGGTCTTGATCTCACTGAAAAAGCTACTCATAACGCTTTCTACGAAATGCTTGCAGTTATCGTTTTTTCTGCACTTTTCGGACTTATCGGCTTTATCGATGACTTCACAAAAGTCGCAAGAAAAAAGAATGACGGACTTACTCCCATGCAGAAGATAGTGCTTCAGGTGCTCTTTTCATTAGGATTCCTGTTCGCACTCTATAAATTCGGGGACGGCTCTACAAGGCTCGACTTCGGATTCTTCCAGACACCTTCACTCGGGATATTCTACTATATAATCCTTATCCCTGTGATAATATACCTCACTAACGCAGTCAACCTCACTGACGGTATCGACGGACTCTGCGGCTCTGTGACCCTTGTATCCATGCTGATATTCACAGTCAGCTGTGCGATACTCGGAAAAACTGAAATGAGCTTCTTTACAATGGCTCTCGCAGGCGGATGCATGGGATTCCTCATCTGGAATCTCAATCCGGCAAAATGCTTCATGGGAGATACAGGCTCGATGTTCCTCGGAGCTGCTGTTACAGGCACCGGACTTGTGCTCCACAAGCACCTGCTCCTCTTACTGGCTGCACTTATCTATATTTTTGAGGCACTTTCCGTTGTTATACAGGTAAGCTACTTCAAATACACAAAAAAGAAGAGCCCTACTCACGAGGGTAAGAGAATTTTCAAGATGACTCCTATCCACCACCATTTTGAAATGAGCGGTTTCAGTGAGTATAAAATAGTTATCACATTCTCGCTCGCAGGCATTATTTTCGGAATACTGGGAATAATATCTCTGCTTACATTTGAATGATATGCTTTCCATAACTAAAAGGAGAATTTATGGCAACAACAAGCAAAAATAAAAAGAAGACCTCCTCTCAGAAACTCTGGGAAGTTTTTGTGGGAGAGGGAAGAAACAGCGATATAAGCCTTTCATTCTTTGCATATGTAATGATCCTGCTTGTTGTAGGTATCGTGATGATGTCGTCAGCAAGCTATGCATGGGCGTACAGCGAACATGACGGTGACGGTCTGTTTTATGCAAAGAGCCAGATGAAAAACGCTATCATCGGCTTCGGAGCTCTGCTGTTCTTTATGAAAATGGATTATCACAACCTTAAAAATATCAAGCTGCCGATATTAAAGAAGTTCAATATTGCCGGACTTCTTTATGTTGTGGGAGCAATATTGCTTGTGGTCGTACTTATCATCGGTAACGATGAGGGAGGTTCCATGGGTGCTAAACGTTGGCTCACATTCGGTTCGTTCAACTTCCAGCCGTCAGAGGTCGCTAAATTGGCGATTATAATCTATTTCGCCTACAGCATGGAGCGTGACGGCAAGAACATGGATAAATTCGGAGTTGGTATCGTGAAGTATGCACTGCTCATGGCAGGCTACGCTTTGCTGCTCTACAAAGAGCCTCACCTTTCCGGACTTATTCTTATCGCTTCGATATCAGTTTCAATGATACTCTGCGGAGGAGCTAACAGAAAACAGTTCCTTATACTCGGAATATCCGTAATTTCTCTTGCTGCTATCATAGTATTTGTGCAGTCGAGAAACCCTGAGAGCTACGTATCTGTACGTATCAAATCGTGGAATGACCCTTTTGCGGACGTACTGAACGATACATGGCAGACAGCTAACTCGATAATCGCTATAGGCTCAGGCGGACTTTTCGGACTTGGTCTTGGTAACTCACGTCAGAAATATCTTTATCTGCCTGAAACAAAAAATGACTTCGTATTCCCTATAGTCTGTGAGGAGCTCGGATTTGTCGGAGCTCTTGCGATAATCATTGTCTTTTTCCTTCTTGTAGTTGAGGGATTCTCAATAGCGGTACGCTGCAAGGACAGATTCGGTATGCTTATAGCAGTTGGAATCACAACTCAGATCGGCATACAGACAGTATTCAACCTTGCCGTTGTCAGCAACCTCATACCGAATACCGGAATCAGCCTCCCGTTTTTCAGCTACGGCGGTACAGCTCTTATAATGCAGCTTGCCGAAATGGGCATCATGCTGAACATTTCTCAGCAGAGATACTATCCGGACGAAAAGCCGGCTAAGAAGAAAAAGAGAAAGATAACTCGTACCGAGAATTATAAAGAACTCAAAAACGCATAAAGGAGCATATATATGAAGGTACTTATTGCCTGCGGCGGTACCGGAGGTCACATAAATCCGGGACTTGCAATAGCAGATATAATAAAGTCTAAATATCCTGACACGGAATTCCTGTTCGCAGGTACTCCAAAGGGAATGGAATCAAAGCTCGTACCGAAAGCAGGTTATAAGCTTGAGACTATAATAGTTGCAGGTTTTCAGAGAAAAATATCCCTTGAAAATATCGGAAGAAATGCAAAAGCTGTAGCTTACCTTATAACCTCCGGCAAAAGAGCAAAGGAGATAATCAGCAAATTCAAGCCTGATATTGCAATAGGTACAGGCGGATATGCAGCAGGTCCTGTCATACGTAAGGCTGCAAAAATGGGCATCCCGACTGCTATCCATGAGCAGAATGCCTATCCGGGAGTAACTAATAAGCTTCTGTCAAAGGAAGTTGACTACGTTATGCTCACTGTTATCGAAGCTCTTGAATATATGGATAAGAGCAAATTTGAGTACAGTGTGACCGGACTCCCTGTAAGAAGCAATATAAATAAGATGTCCAAAGCTGAGGCAAGAAAGAAACTCGGTTTCGACGACAGCTTTACTATTCTTTCATTCGGCGGAAGTCTTGGTGCAGGATGTATAAATGATACTATGACCGAGACTATCAAGTGGCACGTAAAGAATGGTCTGAAGATAAATCATATTCACGGCTACGGCGGTATGGGTAAGGACACTTTCCCTCAGGCAATGTCGGAAGCAGGAATACCTATGAAGTCCGAAAGACTCAGGATAACCGAGTACATAAATGATATGGACGTATGTCTTGCTGCGGCTGACCTCGTTATCTGCCGCTCCGGAGCTTCAACTCTTGCTGAACTTGAAGCAGCAGGCAAAGCTTCGATACTCATTCCTTCACCTATAGTTGCAGGAAATCATCAGTACCACAATGCTATGGTACTTGGCAAAGCAGGTGCAGCAATTGTTATCGAGCAAAAGGATGTTACAAATGAGCGTATCATCAAAGAGATAGAAAAACTCTATAATGAGCCGGAAAAAACTGAAGTTATGTCCGCAGAAGCCGCAAAGCTCTGCATTACAGATACTAACGACAGGATACTTGAAGTCATAGATAAGCTTATAGCCAAAAGCAAAAAGTAACACGATATTATCTCACGGCATAATATACAAAAAATGCTGTGAGGTGGTATGATGCAGAAACTTATTATAAAGGGCGGCAAACGTCTGAGAGGTGAAATACCTTTACAGGGATGCAAGAACAGTGCCCTTCCGATAATGGCAGCTGCTCTCCTTTGTAATGAGGAGTGTACGCTTTATAACTGCCCGAAACTTACCGATGTGTTTTCGGCATCGAGGATACTTAACGGACTTGGCTGCCGATGCAGCTTTTCCGGAAATACAGTGCAGATAGACTCTTCAACTGCCTCGGAAACCGAAATATCCGAGCAGCTAATGAGAGAGATGCGGTCTTCCATTATTTTTATGGGAGCTATGCTCGGCAGAATGGGGGAGTGTACCGTAAGTGTCCCCGGCGGATGTGAACTCGGTCCGAGACCTATCGATATGCACCTGTCTGCAATGCGGAAAATGGGCATAGATGTCAGGGAGACCGGCGGACGCATCTCCTGCAAAGCATCAGGCAAAAAGGCTAAAGGTGCAAAAATATCACTGTTTTTCCCGTCGGTGGGAGCTACAGAAAATATAATCCTCTGTGCTGTTACGGCAGAGGGAGAAACAGTTATCAATAATGCAGCGAGAGAACCGGAAATATGTGATCTCTGCGGATTCCTAAGAGCTTGCGGAGCTGAAATATCAGGTGACGGTGAGAGCCGTATAGTCATAAAAGGCATACCTGAGCTGCATGGCTGCGAGTACAGGATAATGCCGGACAGAATAGCCGGTGCAACATATCTTGCTATGACTGCCGCTTCCCGTGGGGAGATAATACTTACAAATGCTTGTCCGACGGAGCTTGAACCATTCCTCACTGTACTTGAACAGACAGGATGCAGTATATATTCAGATGATGATAAAATATATCTGAGAAGCGGAACACGGCTGAAAGCAGTACGTGACCGTATCCGCACGATGCCTCATCCGGGATTTCCTACGGATGCTCAGGCAGTACTTATGGCGGCACTTGTTTCGGCTGACGGAACAAGCGTCTTCGAGGAGAATATATTTGACTGCCGCTACCGCCACACTGAAGCTCTCGTAAAAATGGGAGCTGATATACAGGTAATGGGGAAAATAGCAGTTGTCAAGGGAATCGATAAGCTGAACGGTGCTAATGTTGAGGCTACGGACCTGCGTGGGGGAGCTGCAATGGTGATAGCAGGCTTATCAGCAGACGGAGTATCGGAGATAACTCAGATACACCATATTGACAGAGGTTACGAGAAAATTGAGGAAGCCGTCAGTGCTCTCGGCGGAGACATTCAGAGAGTCTGACGAGGATCAGGAGAAAGTATGAAAGATGTAGAAAAGACTACTGTCGAACGACAGAACAGCCGCAAACGTATACGAAGACGAAGACGGTGGAATAATCTCTACGTGCTTGCAGTGGTGATGCTGGTTCTGACAGCAGGCATAACGATATGTTATACATTTTTATTTAATGTAAAACAGATACGTGTGTCGGGCGAATCTGATATGTATTCAGCTGAGGAGATAGTTGCTGCTTCCGGTATCAAAGAGGGAGATAATCTGCTCAGACTCGATACGAAAAAGAGTGAACAGGCGATACTCGATGAGCTGCTTTATGTTGAGACTGCTTCAGTAAAAAGAAAACTGCCTTCAACTTTGGAAATAAAGGTAACAAAGTGTATTCCGGCATTTAATGTTGTTTACGACGGCGGAACTCTTCTTGTAAGCAAAAAAGGAAAAATACTCGAAGATAACGGAAACAGTACTGCGTACATGACTAACGGACTGCCTACTATATCGGGTTATGAACCAACTGAGATAACCAAAGGAAAACCGATAAAGTCCGATAACGAGCATAAAAATGAAGCTTTTCAGGAGCTTATCGCAAGTATAAGCCGTAAAGAAAAAATAGATATAGTCACGCTCGATATGTCCGACGAATTCAATATCGTTGTGAATTACTCAAACGGTATGGTCTTCAAAATGGGCAGCTGGACCGATGTTGAGTATAAACTCAATCTTGCTGAAACTGTAATGAAAGATGAGTCCATAAGAGGCAAAAAAGGCTTTCTTACAATGATAGGTTCAAATCAGTGCAGCTTCAGGACTACAGATGGTCCGGTAGAGACTGCAAAGAATATAGAGCCTTCAAAGCCGGCTCCGACTGATGCGAACGGTAATCCGATAGAAGATATTGGTGCGGAATCTGATCCGGATCAGGCTGAAAACTTTGAAAAACATAATCGTGAGCTCGAAGAGCCTACTACATTGCCGGATGACGGAAATCAGTGGGGGGACGGCTCAGGAAATTATGATACTCCCGATTACAATAACGACTATCAGGGAGATCAGAATTGGGACGCTCAGGACTACGGCAACAACAATTGGAACGATTATGGCGGCTATGATAACAATTATGGACAATACTAATTTGTGCAAAT
>OCTX012248909.1_pt1 | contig 16415 bp, 14 predicted proteins | sample 1539691 | NCBI WGS metagenome assembly OCTX01 (sample SAMN02144231, study PRJEB22623) | gut metagenome | biome: sheep rumen | host: Ovis aries | place: New Zealand | reverse complement strand
AGTAAAAAAGGCAATATGAAAAAGATATATATAGCAGCGCTGACGCTGGCAGCAGTTCTGCCTGTGGCTGCACAGGATACCTATGAGAGTGCCCGCTTGCTGGGCAGCGACCTGAACGGAACGGCCCGCTATGTGGGTATGGGTGGCGCAATGGATGCGCTGGGTGCCGACCTGTCGACGATTTCGACCAATCCTGCCGGAATCGGTTTGTTCCGTCACTCTGCAGTGAATGTGTCGTTCGGCCTCGTCTCCCAGCAGGATGCCAAGAAGTTTGACGGGTTGAGCACGACCAACATGAGTTTCGACCAGGCGGGTTTCGTCTATTCCGTGCGCTCAGGTCGCAACTCGTTTGTGAACTTCGCCTTCAACTATCACAAGAGCCGTAATTTCGACCAGATACTCTCGGCTGCGAATAAGTTGCGCGACGTATCCTCGAACCTGATCACGCTGGAGAAGCACGACAGGGGTGTCTATCAACTCGACCTCGACAAGAATGGCTACTATGTAGGCTACGAAGGCAATTCGGACAAGATGTCGCTGGCCTATAGCCAGTTGGACGACCTGAATGCCAATACGCTGTATGATGACGAGGTGTATGAGGAGGGGGGCAAGGAACAGACTTGGGCTGTATATAACGGTATGGCTGCCGATGCATTCACCTTCGACCGTGCGCACCGCGGCTGGATCAGCGACTTCGACTTCAACCTGAGCGGCAACGTGAACGACCGCTTCTACTGGGGAGTCACTGTGGGTATACACGATGTGAGATACAGGGGCTACAGCGAATACAGCGAGGGCTTGCGCTTCCTCAACGGCGACGACGGCGGTCTGCTCAACTATGGTGACAAGCGCGAGATCAACGGTTCGGGTATCGACATCAAGGCCGGCATCATCTTCCGCCCTGTCGAAGAGTCGCCTTTCCGCATCGGGCTTTCTGCTGCCACGCCGACCTGGTATCGCCTGACAACCAGCAATGTGACCCGTCTGGAGAATCTGAGCGCACTGGGCGACCGGTATGATTCTAAAACAGGCGAATGGTATTTCCAGCCGGACGGTGAAATCAACAACAGTTACGACTTCCGGTTCTATACGCCCTGGAAATTCGGGGTGAGCCTCGGGCATACCGTCGGCAGGGAACTGGCCATCGGCGCAGGCTTCGAATATTCAGACTACGGGGCCAGTCAGAACCGTATCAACGACGGTCGCTACTACGACTCTTACTATGACACCTATTACGACAGGTCGCACACGGACAATCTGATGAAACAGCACACGGAGCGTACGCTCAAAGGAGTGTGTACATTCAAGGTGGGCGCAGAACTGAAGCCCGTTCCTGAATTTGCCGTACGTCTGGGCTACAACTTCCTGACGGCAGCCTATCAGAAGGACGGCGTGCGCGACGTGACGCTTCAGTCGAACGGCGTCAGTTATGCATCTACCTACGACTATACCAACTGGGAGGGCACGCATCGTATCACGGCTGGCTTGGGCTATAAGTTAGGTGGCATGAATATCGACCTGGCCTATCAGTACAGCGGCACCAACGGTAAGTTCTATCCACTCCAGCCGAACCTGACGGGCACAGTGGATGCTACAAGCGTGAGCATGAAGCGGCATCAGGTGCTGCTGACCCTGGGCTACACTTTCTAAAAGGTAAAAAGGTAGAAAGGTAGAAAGGTAAAAGGGTAAAAAGAGAAAAATTGAATAAGCAATGAATATAAATGCGGCTTTATGCAATTAAAGCCGCTTTTTTTTGTTTATTCGGCCGAAAAGTAGTACCTTTGCGGAAATTTAATTTAAACTTGAGAATAAGATGAAGAAACTTTTATTGGGAGATGAGGCAATAGCCCAGGGTGCCATCGACGCAGGCCTGAGCGGAGTCTACGCCTATCCAGGTACTCCTTCGACGGAGATTACGGAGTATATCCAGGAGTCGCCCATCGCCAAGGAGAGAAACATCCATCGTCGCTGGTCAACGAACGAGAAGACGGCTATGGAGGCTGCCCTCGGTATGTCGTATATGGGCAAGCGTGCGCTGGTGTGTATGAAACATGTGGGACTGAACGTGTGTGCCGACCCGTTTGTGAACTCGGCGATGACTGGTACGAACGGCGGTCTGATCGTGCTGGTGGCCGACGACCCCTCGATGCACTCTTCACAGGACGAGCAGGACTCTCGCTTCTATGCGAAGTTCGCGATGATTCCCACGCTGGAGCCCAGCAGTCAGCAGGAGGCATACGACATGATGCAGGAGGCATTTGACCTCTCAGAGCAGTTGCACCTGCCCATCCTGATGCGCGTCACCACCCGTATGGCTCACTCTCGTGCCGTCGTGGAGGTGAAGGATGCGCCTCGTGAGCAGAATGCGCTCAACTATGATGCCCAGGCTTCGAACTGGGTGCTGCTGCCAGCCTTCGCCCGCAAGCGCAACGTCGTTGTGACAGGTCAGCAGCCGCTGCTGGAACAGATGGCCGTTGACAGTAAGTATAATAGGTATATCGACGGAGCAGATCATAAACTGGGTATCATCGCCAGTGGTATCGCCTACAACTATCTGATGGAGTGCTATCCCAACGGTTGTCCTTACCCAGTGCTGAAGATTTCGCAGTATCCTATCCCCAAGAAACTGATTCGCAGGATGACCGACGACTGCGAGTTCGTGCTGGTGGCAGAGGAAGGTCAGCCCTTCATCGAAGATCAGGTGCGCGGCGTGATGCCTGGCAATGCTGTCATCAAGGGTCGCCTGACGGGTGAACTGCCTCGTACGGGTGAACTGAATCCTGACTTCCTGAAGAAGGCACTTGGCATTGAGAGCAGCGAGAGTTATGCGCCCTGCGAGGATGTGACCCCACGTCCCCCCGCACTCTGCCAGGGTTGTGGACACCGCGATGTGTATACGGCTCTGAACGAGGTGCTGAAGGAGTATCCCAACGCCCGCGTGTTTGGTGACATCGGCTGCTATACGCTGGGCTTCCTGCCGCCGTATAAGGCTATCCACAGTTGCGTGGACATGGGTGCATCAATCACGATGGCGAAGGGCGCCAGTGATGCAGGTCAGTGGCCTGCTGTGGCTATCATCGGTGACTCTACGTTTACGCACTCAGGTATGACGGGCCTACTCGATGCCATCAACGAGAATGCTGACATCACCGTCATCATCAGCGACAACCTGACAACCGCTATGACGGGTGGACAGGACTCGGCTGGTACGAACAAGTTCGAGGCTATCTGCAAGGGTCTTGGCCTGAGCGAGGACCATCTGAAGGTGGTGAACCCCATTCCCAAGAACATGCCAGAGATTACGCAGGCCATCCGTGATGAGATCAACTATCACGGTGTGAGCGTGATTATTCCGCGTCGAGAGTGTATGCAGACGCTGCAGCGTCATCTGAAACAGAAAAAAGCAAAGGAGGCACAGAAATGAAGACAGATATCATCTTATGCGGCGTAGGAGGACAGGGTATCCTCTCTATCGCAACCATCATCGGCGAGGCTGCCATGAAGGAGAATCTCTACATCAAGCAGGCTGAAGTGCACGGCATGTCGCAGCGCGGCGGTGACGTGCAGTCGAATCTGCGCATATCGAGTAATCCCATTTCGAGCGACCTGATTCCCTTAGGCGGTGCTGACGTCATCATCTCAATGGAGCCGATGGAGGCTCTGCGCTATCTGCCGTTCCTGGCAAAGGATGGCTGGATCATCACTTCAAGTACTCCATTTGTCAATATTCCCAACTATCCTGATATCGAGACGATTAAGGCTGATCTTGGAAAGATTAAGAACGTGATTGTGCTCGACATTGAGCAGGCTGCCAAAGACAGTGGTGTGCCCCGTTCGGCTAATGTGATTCTGCTGGGTGCTGCCCAGAAGGCACTGGGCATCGAGTACGACAAACTTGAGGATGCCATCCGTCGCGTGTTTGGCCGTAAGGGTGAGGCTGTCGTTGAGGCAAACATCAAGGCACTCGCCATCGGAAGGGAGGCTCAGAAGTAATTGGAAGGTAAGAATTAAGAGTTAAAAAGTTAAGAGTAGAATTAAGAGTTATGAATACTCCTATAGATAAAGGCATCGTTGATGGACTTGTTGCCGAACTTGGCATCAAGGACTTTGCTAAGGCCACAATCCGTGAGGTGAAGCAAGTGGCAGCCAAGGCCGAGAAGGCGAGTGGGGTAGAGTTCATCAAGATGGAGATGGGCATTCCCGGTCTGCCTGCTGCCCAGGTGGGCGTGGATGCCCAGGTGAAGGCTCTGCAGGACGGTATAGCCCACAGTTATCCAGACATTCAGGGTGCGCCTGTGCTGAAGGAGGCGGCCTCGCAGTTTGTGAAGGCCTTCATTGGCGTGGACATCAAGCCTGAGGGATGTGTGCCTGTCTGCGGCTCGATGCAGGGAACTTTCGCATCGTTCCTGACCTGCTCGCAGCGCGACAAGCAGAAGGACACGGTACTCTTTATCGACCCGGGCTTCCCAGTGCAGAAGATGCAGTTGGAGGTGATGGGTGTGAAATACAAGACTTTCGACGTGTATGATTTCCGTGGTGAGAAGTTAGGCCCGAAGTTGGAGAGTTATCTCTCTAAGGGGAATATCTGTGCCATCGTCTATTCGAATCCCAACAATCCTTCGTGGATCTGTCTGCGCGAGGAGGAATTGAAGATGATAGGCGAACTGGCTACGAAATACGACGCCATCGTGATGGAGGACTTGGCCTATTTCGCTATGGACTTCCGCAAAGATCTCTCAACGCCGTTCCAGGCTCCTTATCAGGCTACGGTAGCCCGATATACAGACAACTATATGCTGCTGATCAGTGGTTCGAAGGCATTCAGTTATGCCGGTGAGCGTATCGGCGTGACCTGTATTTCCGACAAACTGTTCCATCGTCATTTCGACGCGCTTTCAGAGCGCTATCAGGGGTTGCCCTTCGGTCCTGTGTTCTCCACTCGTATGCTCTATGCCCTGAGTTCCGGTACCAGCCACAGTGCACAGTACGCAATGGCGGCTATGCTGAAGGCGGCATACGAGGGAAAGTATGACTTCCGCAAGGAGATCAGCGTCTACGGAGAGCGTGCCAGGAAACTGAAGGAGATTTTCTGTCGTCACAACTTCTACGTGGTGTATGACAAGGACCTCGACGAGCCGATAGCAGACGGATTCTACTTCACCATCGGCTATCCAGGAATGACCAGCGGGCAACTGGCGCTCGAACTGATGTACTACGGGGTATCGGCTATCTGTCTGATAACCTGTGGTTCAGAACAGGAGGGACTGCGCGTCTGTACCTCGTTTATCGAGGATCACCAGTATGATCAACTTGAAGAACGTATGAAACTGTTTGAAATAAATAATCCTCGGTAGTGCCGAGGATTATTTGTTTCGTGGAGGCATCTTGCCATCGCGTGGCGGACGCTTTCCGTCTTTCTTTGTTTTTTTGTCTTTCTTGGGTTTGTTGACAGGTTTCGACTGCTCTTCATCTTCAATGACAACGGTCTCAAATTTGAATTCGTTCTCATTGATATATCTGACATCGTATTTACCGGCATTCTTGCTCGTATAGAGTTTCTTCATCTTGACGTACTTCTTCTCAGCCTCTTTTCGTGTCATTCCAAAAGAGACTATGCAAGTGCGATGAGGCATATTCAGTTTTTGGGCGAAATAATTCCGGAGTTGGTTTGAATATTCATCGCGCCCCTTTAGGAATTTGGTCTTGCTTTCGAAACGGACGCTGTCGACGGTCTGTATATCGGTGAAGTAAACCACTGAGTCGGAAAAGTTGGCAATGAAACCGAAGAGATAAGCCTTGGGCTTTATTATCGTCTTGGCACAGGCTGCCGTAGGTAGCATGGCAGCCATTATGAGTGTTATAAAAGTGTATTTAAGAATCTTCATATTTATCCCAGATATGTTTTTAAAATTTTGTTGTTTGTTGTTGAGCGGAGTCGGCGTATTGCCTTCTCCTTGATTTGGCGGACTCTTTCGCGGGTCAGTCCGAATTTTGTTCCGATTTCCTCAAGTGTCATTTCAGGCTGGTTGATGCCATAGAACGCCTCTACCACGCCTCGCTCGCGGTCGTTGAGCATCTTCAGCGCCTTGTTAATCTCTGACTTGAGCGATTCCACCAACAGGTCGCGGTCGGCCATTGGCGCATCGTCGTTGATGAGAATATCAAGCAGGCTGTTGTCTTCACCATCTACGAAAGGTGCATCCACTGACACGTGACGGCTGCTGACACTCATCGCCTCGTCAATTTTGTCTTCTGGCAGATCCAGATGTTCAGAAATCTCCTCAACTGAGGGACGGCGCTCATTTTCCTGCTCAAACTTGTTGAGTATCTTATTGATCTTGTTGACGGAGCCTACCTGATTGAGAGGCAGTCTGACGATACGGCTCTGCTCGGCAATGGCTTGCAGGATGCTCTGCCGGATCCACCAGACGGCATAGGAGATGAACTTGAAGCCACGTGTCTCGTCGAATTTCTCAGCAGCCTTGATCAGTCCTACATTGCCCTCATTGATAAGGTCGGGTAGGGATAGACCTTGATTCTGATATTGCTTGGCTACAGAGACAACAAAACGGAGATTGGCCCTCGTCAGGCGCTCCAGGGCTTTATGGTCACCCTTGCGGATACGCTGTGCAAGTTCCACTTCCTCTTCTACCGAGATCATCTCTTCCTTACCGATTTCCTGTAAGTATTTGTCTAGTGCTTCACTCTCACGGTTTGTGATAGATCTGGTTATTTTAAGTTGTCTCATTGTCGTCTTTTGTTTTTAGCCGAATGCAAAGTTATGACAAAAAAACGGAACTACCAAAAAAATAGCCACGAATTTTGCTATCCGTGGCTATTTTGTCGTATTTTTACCTTACTCTTCCTCAAGCGGCACGGTGAAGTAGCCCTTCCTGCCAGTTGGATAGATACCTTGAACCCAGAGTACGGGCTCTTTCGACTTTGATGTCTCCTTGACAATCTTCTGCAGATCATCGATAGTCTTCATCGGCTGCTCATTCACACGCTGAATGATGAATCCCTGCGGCACACCAGCATTCTTCAGTTTGCCGCCGCTGATCTTAGATACCTGCAGACCGTAGTTGATGTTCAACTGCTCTTTCTGCGAGTCCGTAACAGGCCGGAACTGTCCGCCGAGAACGTCGAGGTCTGCATCCTTCACGACTTTCGTGTTGCCCTTCTCGTTCTTCAGGGTCAGCGTGGCAGTCTTTTTCGACTTGTTGCGCAGATAGTTGATTGTAATCTTGTCACCAGGACGTTTCTGGGCGATGATGTTCTGCAGTTCACCGAACTGTGTTACCTTCTGGCCATCGATATGGGTAATCACATCACCCTTTTTCAGACCTGCATCCTCAGCGGCACCGTCTTCCACAATCTCTGCAATATAGATACCCTCCATAGTGCCGAGGTCTACCTCGTTGCCCTTCTCCTTCTCTGAGTCTACATAGGCATTTACGTCACTGCCCTTGATACCGATCATGGCGCGCTGCACGTTGCCGTACTTCTTGATATCATCAACCACCTTATTCATAATAGTAGTGGGGATAGCGAAACCGTAGCCGATGTTTGAGCCGGTCTGTGAATAGATCATGGCATTGATGCCAATCAGCGCACCATTGGTATTGACAAGTGCTCCACCAGAGTTGCCAGAGTTGATGGCAGCATCGGTCTGAATCATTGAGGTCACGCCACCTGTGTTCATCGAGCGGGCCTTGGCCGACACGATACCGGCAGTCACGGTGTTGTTAAGTCCGAGGGGATTGCCTACGGCCAGCACCCACTCACCAACCTTAACGTCGTCGGAGTTGGCAATCTGTATGGCAGGCAGATTCTTGCTGTCAATCTTAATAAGCGCCAAATCAGTAGTGGCATCGGCACCGATAATGCGAGCAGAATATTCCTTATTGTCATTCAGTGTGACTGTCAGTTCGTCAGCACCGTCGACTACATGGTTGTTGGTCACGATATATCCGTCGGCAGAGATGATGACTCCCGAACCGGCAGCCTTTCGTGGCTGAGTCTGAATCTGGCGCTTGCGGGTGCCTCCATTGCCCTGACCGCGACCGAAGAAGCCGCCAAACGGATCGCTGAAGAAATCCTCAAAGGGGTCAGAGTATTCAACGGTCTGAGTTTTGGAATTAATCTTGTTGACGATGTAGACCACTGAGGGCAGGGCCTTCTCTGCTGCGTAAGTCAGGTCTACGGGTTGACCTGCTGCTGTCACTGATGCTACGACGGGTGAAGGTGCAGGCGTGTTGGCTGCATTGGTCTTGTTGAAAGCCACTACAGAGAGTGCGAGGGCTACCACACATACGGCTGGGGTAGCGACGTTTACAATCTTTTTCATATTTGCGTTCATTTTGTTTGATTTTTAATTGTTATACCCTTGTTAAGTGGAGATGCCATCAGTTTCTCCGTGAATTCGAGTGCAAATATAGGAGCATTTTTTCGGATACTGACAATTTGTCACGAATATTTGTCCCAATTTAACACTTGGGCTTCCATCCTTAACGGCTATTTGCGTTTAACACTTTAATTCTTAAATAGTTGACAAATTTAAGAGTTATTGGTGCTATTAGTTGCAGATAATTAATTATTGAACTCTTAAACTTGATTGTAAAAGGTATAAAGTGCGATTTGAGACTTTTCCTCTCAGTCTGCAGGTGGCTTTGGTGGGTTTCAGATGCCCGAAGTGAAATTGGAAACTTCCCAGCAATGGAAAGACGTGGCTTTTTTAAAATAATTAAGCAAGAAAGTTTGACAGTCTCGATGATTCTTTGTACCTTTGCGGGCGAAAGCACTGCCCCGGTCTGTCGCTGGTGCCGCAAGGCACGGGAGGAAAGTCCGGGCAGCAAAGGGCACTCCACTTCTGAAAGTAGAAGCTATTGGTGACAGTAGGTGCCGGCAGAAGAGAACAACCGCCTCGCTTCGGCTTCGGTCGGAGAAGTAGGTAAGGGTGAGAAGGTGGTGTAAGAGACCACCAGCCAGTGGGTGATCACTGGGCTGTGCCGACTGGGGGCTGCAAGTTCATGTATACCGTCGTCTGAGGGTTGCCCGCCCGAGTAAACGATGGAGGGTAGAACGCTAGAGCCATGGGGTGACTCATGGAGTAGATAGATGACAGGCACCATCTGAAAGGATAGGGACAGAACCCGGCTTATAGGGGCAGTGCTTTTTTGTTGTGAATCGATAGTAGGTATTTGTGATTTGAAAAAGGGTTTACTACAGGTGTATAGGACGCTCTATCTCACCATCCGTTTCTTTACAGAGAAACGGGTGATGACGCAAGCGGCTGCCTTGACTTATTCCACGCTTCTTGCCATTGTTCCAATGCTGGCTGTAGTGTTTGCCATCGCCAGAGGATTCGGCTATAATAAATATATAGAGGTGTGGTTCAGACAAATGCTGAGTTCTCAACCACAAATCGCTGATGTGTTAGTGGGCTTTGTCAATAGTTATCTGGTTCATACGAAGAGTGGCATCTTCCTAGGTGTGGGCCTCGTCTTTATGCTCTACACGGTACTGATGCTGGTTAACAATATAGAGGAGACGTTTAATCAGATATGGCAGGTGAATAGTTCTCGGCCTGTGGTTCGGTCGGTGGCTAACTATTTGGCATTGTTCTTCCTCTTTCCCATTCTGGTGATTGTCTCCACAGGTATGTCTGTTTTTCTCGTCACTATAGCAAAACAGATGGATGGCTATGAGGTGCTCGGGCCGATGGTCCGCAAATTGCTGGACTTGTCACCATATATAATGCTTTCTCTGTTTTTTATTCTTATTTACAAGTATATGCCCAATACGAAAGTGAAACTTTCGAGTGCTATAGCGCCTGGCATCCTGGCAGGTATCGCCATGCAATTGCTGCAACTGTTTTATATCCACTCTCAGATTTGGGTAACGGGCTATAATGCCATCTATGGTTCTTTTGCCGCCCTGCCATTGTTTATGCTATGGGTACAGATGTCGTGGACAATCTGTCTCTTCGGTGTACAACTGACATATACGAACCAGAATTTGAATCGTATCGGCATCAATCTTGAGGTGATGGATATGCATCCGAAGATTGATATGACAGATGATGAACGTGACAATGCAGCAGTAACTCTCTATGGAGACAGAATCGACTCTTTATAAAAGAATGGCGAAGCAGTAATCCTCTGCTTCGCCATTTTTCAGGGGGCACCACTAAGGATGCTTATTCTATCACCACGAGGGCGTCGTCTTCCATGACACTCTCACCGATCTTTACACAAATAGCCGTTACCTTACCAGACTTTTCTGCCGTCAGCGCATTGGCCATCTTCATGGCTTCGAGCACAACGACGGTGTCGCCAGCCTGAACTTCGTCGCCTACGGCCACCTTGATGTCTGTGATGACACCAGGCAGCGGAGCCTTCACGGCATTAGCCTTATTGGCTGATCCTTTGTCGGCAGCAGGTGCGTCGTCACTGGCAGCGACTGCTGCAGGACGCACGACTGGTTTCGGCTTCTCCGGCTCTGCCTGCTTTTCCATCTCTACGGTGTATTGCTCGCCATTGACGCTCAGCGTAGCAATATTGTCAGTAATGTCAGAAATGACAACCTCGTACTTGTTCCCGTTGATTGTATACTTATATTCTTTCATACTTTTTTCTTTTAGGGATGTTGTGTGAATGACTGTGCATAGCCGTTCCACTGCGTTGAGTGGGTACAGATTGTAATGATGCCTGGCTCAGCGTCGTGAACGTTGTTGCCCAGATGCTCGTGCAGGGCGAGGGCAATAGCAGCATATACTTCGTTGTTCATAAGCAATTGTGATTACATGGGGATATTTCCGTGCTTCTTTGCGGGCAGAGCGTCGCGCTTGGTAGCGAGTTGAGCCAGTCCACGGCAGATGCGGAAACGGGTATTACGTGGCTCAATCACATCGTCGATATAACCATACTTGGCTGCCTGGTATGGATTGGCAAAGAGTTCGTTGTACTCGTCCTCCTTCTCGGCGATAAAGGCCTTCACGTCCTCGCCAGCCTCTTTCTTAGCCTTGGCTTCCTTGGCATAGAGCACGGCGGCGGCACCACTGGCACCCATCACGGCAATCTCAGCAGAAGGCCATGCATAGTTGAGGTCAGTGTGAAGTTGCTTAGAGCCCATTACGATGTGAGAACCACCGTATGACTTACGCAGTGTGACAGTGATCTTGGGTACTGTAGCCTCTCCGTAGGCATAGAGCAATTGGGCTCCGTGAAGGATGACGGCGTTGTACTCCTGACCTGTACCAGGCAGGAATCCTGGCACATCAACAAGTGACACGATAGGAATATTGAAGGCATCGCAGAAACGAACGAAACGTGCACCCTTACGAGAAGCGTTCACATCGAGGACACCTGCGTAGCAAGAAGGCTGATTGGCTACGATACCAACGCTCTGGCCATTGAAGCGGGCAAAACCTACGATGATGTTCTTGGCGAACTTAGGCTGCACCTCAAAGAACTCTCCGTCGTCGACCACAGCACCAATTACTTTATACATGTCGTAGGCCTCGTTGGGGTTCTCTGGGATAATCTCGTTCAGGCTGTCCTCCATGCGGTTGATTGGGTCGTTGGTCGGCTTGAAGGGAGCCGTCTCCATATTGTTGGAAGGGATATAACTCAACAGCGTCTTCAGCATCTGAATGCCTTCCTCTTCAGTCTTTGCAGTGAAATGGGTCACACCCGATTTGGTGGCGTGAACAGATGCGCCACCGAGGTGCTCCTGGTCGATATCCTCGCCTGTGACAGTCTTTACAACTTTTGGACCTGTTAGGAACATATAACTTGTGCCTTCCATCATCAGCGTGAAGTCGGTGAGGGCAGGGGAGTAGACAGCACCACCAGCACAAGGACCGAAGATGCCACTGATCTGAGGAATCACTCCTGAAGCCAGGATGTTACGCTCGAAAATCTCAGCATAGCCGGCCAGGGCGTTGATACCTTCCTGGATACGGGCACCACCCGAGTCGTTGATGCCAATCACGGGGGCTCCCATCTTCATAGCCATATCCATCACCTTGCAAATCTTCTGGCTCATCGTCTCAGAGAGGGAACCTGCATGGACGGTAAAGTCCTGTGCGAAGATAAACACCAGACGGCCGTCGATAGTACCAGAGCCGGCGACCACACCGTCGCCAAGGAACTGCTTCTTCTCCATACCGAAGTTATGGCAGCGATGCTCCTTAAACATGTCATACTCTTCGAACGAACCCTCGTCAAGCAGCATCTCTATACGCTCACGGGCAGTGTACTTGCCGCGGTCGTGCTGTTTCTGAATGGCTTTCTCACCACCACCGAGACGGGCCTGTTCGCGCTTCTCGATGAGTTGCTTGATTTTCTCTAATTGCTTAGTCATCTTTTTATTTTTGATTTTATGATTTATTTTTCCGGGTGTTCGCAGAGTTCTGTCAGTACACCTGCGGTTGACTTTGGATGGAGGAAGGCGATGTTCAGCCCCTCAGCACCCTTGCGGGGAGCCTGGTCAATCAGACGGACACCCTTCTCAGAAACTTCAGCGAGGGCATTGGCAACGCCGTCCTCAATGCAGAAGGCTACGTGATGAACGCCCTTGTTGCCTTTGTCAATCCACTTCTGGATAGTGCTCTCTGGGGATGTTGGCTCCAGCAGTTCGAGTTTCACCTCGCCGCATTTTAGGAAAGCGGTCTTCACTTTCTGGTCCTCTACTACTTCTGTTGCATAACACTCTAGGCCAAGCACGTCAGTGAAGAACGGCAGGCTCTCTTCAATGCTCTGGACTGCGATGCCCAGATGCTCAATGTGGGAAATCTTCATATCGTTTAAAATTAGAATATTTATAAATAATGTGCAAAGATAGTCATTTCGTTGGATATAGAGTGAAAACTTCCTGTTTTTTTTGGCTTTTTTATATATTGAGGCATAAAAAAGAGATTGCCATGAAATCTAAATGGCAATCTCTTCATATGATCGTAAATGCTTTTATTGATTCTGTTTTAAGACGTTTTTGACAGTAATAGTTGTACCGCCTGTTGTATTCTCTTTACTGTACCAGTCTTTGTAATTAGATGCGTTTCTCGACCAGTAAGTGAACAGTGGATAAGCACCTGTGATGCTTTCACCTTCCATCGGATAGTCAAAGTCGCTTGGGATAATAATTCCGCATGGAGAAGAACCTGTCTTGGCAACTTCAACGGTCTGACCAGTTGTCTGGTTCTCAATGTAGATCTTACTTAAGAATTGAGGTATGGTCATATCCTTGTCAATCTTGTAGATAGCAGACTTTGGAGATAGGAATGTTGCACCAGTCAAGGTGTTAATGTAGCGTTCCTTGTCAACAGCATCTTGCTTTCGGAATATCTCATGCACTTCACGGCCATTTAGTTTAAAGCCTTCTTCATATTCTCCTGGGATACCCTGAATGACGACATTATCAAACGCACCAGCAGCAATCAAACTAAGTTCCACTTCTGTTTCACTTATTCGTGTACAACGTAGTACCACGTCATTGAGGTCATAATCAGCCTGAATAGGACGGTCTTCAAAGCAAAGCATATAAGCCTGACCTTCGATTTCCTCATCATCATACAGGTAATTTGTCTCAATACCACTCAATTGCAAGTCAGAAGGACTGCTCATCTGACTTAGAGGCTTTGAAGGTGTCACCTCAGGTGTATGTCCACCAATCTCTACAATCATGTCACTATACTGACAGTCTGAACCATCTTCAAAGCCAATATATGTTTTTCCATTGGCATTGAACATAATGGTACGTGTGTCGTCTAATTGCATTCCGTAAGTAGTAACAGCAGTGTTGAACTGACCGTAGGTGTTTATTTCAGTGTTTAACTGTCCATAACTATAAAGACAGCCATTACCGCCAAAATATTTCCTCAGCATAAGTCCAACATAATAGCCAGAGGGAATACTGGCACTGATTCCTGTCTGAACAAATGGCGTGGTGCCTAACTCGATTTCATTTTTGGTTCCTTCGGGGATAGCACCGTTATATTTGATGAATTGCCATTTTGCAGCATCACCCAGACTCTCAGCCTTATTAGTACCGACACGTTTGTTACTTGTCAAGTTCGATCCTAGAAGACCGCGTTTAGTGCCGTCCTTTTTATAGGTTTCTATATAGCAGTAGTCTCCTTTGTCAATAATCTTATATAGATTGTCCTTTGCCTTTGTAATGTCATTGTCAAACTTGGTGTACGTATCATCATCGACATAGAAGCGTTGTGTTCCGATATTGTACAATACAGCCATTCCACTGGGGGTGGTGAATATCTGCCAAAGTTGATTAGCAACGTTGGCAGAATTGTCAGGATACAGTTTTGCAACCTTGTCAGCCATTCTGTCTGGGCCAGTGGTATAACTAAGGAAATAGTCCTCGTTGTTCATCGTCTTGACATTCTTAATGCGGTAGATATTTCCGTCTGTCTTACAAATTACAGCAGGATCAACGAACGGACCATCTCCATAGTATGGCAAAAGATATTCATAGACTTTAAAGAAATCTTCGCCACTCTTGCCTATTCCACTGGCAGCACTTTGAGCCTCACTACACATCATGGCACTGAATTTAGGGAGTGTTTTAATATAACTATCCATACTCATGCCACTAGGGATGTCATTAGGGTTGAAATAGTAATAATACAACTGACAATCATCAATTTCCGTGGAGGCCATCTGAACAGGAATGATCGTAATGGGATTCCCATTGCTCACTAAATGGCTATTATACAATTGTACTTGCTCACTATTACGAATCCTGTCCAAGTTGGAAAGAATCTTTTGATTATTCTCGTTCTTACGGCTTAGAACGGAAGAGAAGATGGCACTAAGTTCCTTCTGGTCATCCTCAGTAATGTCACCTATAGAACGGTAGATGGCACGCCCATGATTTTTTGAATCTACTTCTAATTGCCAACCATTATCTACACTGCTATTTGGAGAGAAATACCATAATCGGTCATTTTCCCATCCGGAATTCTTCCAGGCACTAAACTCAAACTTGTCTGAGATAGCCCGGTCTGCATTGTAAGATGTCGTGGAATTAGATAATTCAATTACAACGTTCCCTAAATTGGGATAACCTCCACCATCACTTCTGGTTGCTGCCCTTGTGCGTGCCATAGCAGACGAAGATTGGAAATTCAGTTTGGTCTCTCCAACTTTAAAGGCCTTTACATAATAGTGACCTTCGCTGTCTACACAAGCAGCAACAAGTTGCTCATAAAGATTGGGAGCATCGTAGTTCAAAGTGACAGTTTGTCCTTTTTGAACTATTGCCTCTTTGAGAATTTTACTATCTGAATTGAAGAATGGTGCTTCTGTCAGAATTTGCACTTTTGAGATTTCGTTGAGATCAGCATCAGCGGTAATGGTAATCGTGCCGCTGTTCACCGAACTCCAATCCTGATTGGGGTCTATGAGACCAAAGACCTTTTCTGCATTCTCTTTAATGGCAATCTGTTCTTGTCCACTAAAGTCATATTCATTGCAACTAATTAATGAGATAGTTGTGCAAAGGGCTAATACTAGTAACTTTTTCATATTTGCGATTGTTTCTTTTTACAACTTAATAAAACTTTCGGCAAAAGTACTAAATATTTTGATTCGCACGCACGTATAAGCAAAAAAACAGATGGTATTTAACAAATATTATAATTCGATAGTGATTTTTCCGTTAATTTGCCTGCTAGTCAGGTAGTTAGGAACGGCCCACTGTCGACCGGCAATGTCGGTTACCCAATAGTAACTGTTTACATTGTTGATGCCAAACAGGTTCAGACAGTCGACACCCAGCCAGATGTTCTTCACGCTCTTGCCATTTTTGACTGCGCGGAAACTCATACCGATGTCGGCCCGTTTATAGGCAGGAGCGCGGAAGTGCTGATGCTCGATACCTCGGTGAGGGGCTCCAAAGGGCAGTCCGTCAGCGAAGGCCAGGCGGAGGGTCATCTTCCAGCGGTCTGTTCCTGGGAAATAGTCTGTGAAGTGCAGGTTGATGGCATATCGCTGATCGGTGGGCATCGGAAACGATACGCCGTTCATCTTCTGCCTGGTGCTCATCACTGAGAATGTCAGCCAAGAGTCAGTCCCCGGCACAAACTCGCCAAACAGTTTCAAGTCGAGTCCTGCTGCATATCCGCTGCAAAGGTTTTCTCCATAATAAGTGACTTTCACATTCTGGATATTGTAGGGAATGAGGTTTGAAAGTGCCTTGTAATAGGCTTCTGCCGTGAAGCGGAACGGCCTGTTCAGCATCTTAAAGCGATAGTCCATCGCGGCGATGAACTGCAGTGAGCGCTGGCTCTTGATCTTTTCGTTGAGTCTGGCCACGGTGATGCCGTTTTCCGTCACCGTGTCGCGCATCTCCTTGTAGAAAGGTGCCTGATAATAGAGGCCGGAGGCGAAGCGGAA
>OCTX012035732.1_pt1 | contig 16418 bp, 9 predicted proteins | sample 1539691 | NCBI WGS metagenome assembly OCTX01 (sample SAMN02144231, study PRJEB22623) | gut metagenome | biome: sheep rumen | host: Ovis aries | place: New Zealand | reverse complement strand
GAGTTCCAACGCTCCCAGATGGTGGTTGCGCCGTTATCGACGGAGTAGAGCCACGACGGGTTCTTGTGCTGGAAGAGGAGTTCGTAGGCGATGTCCTGCATACCGTTCTCGGTGAGGGTCTGCATGAGGATGGATGTGCCGAGGAATCCTGTCTGCAGACAGTTATCGTGTTCCTCGAAGTTCTTGCGGAGGCGAGCTATCATGGCGTCCTTTGCAGCACCCTGAAGCAGGTTGTTCTTGAGGGCGAAGAGTGCCGGCGTCTGCATTGTGTTGAGGATGTCGAGCTTGAACGTGCCGTCGGCATTGAGGAACTTATCAAGGATGTAGGCTTTCGCCTCGGCCTGCATCTTGTCATAATAAGCGGCGTCGCGGCCTGTGGCACGTGCCATGTCGGCCATCATGCCGGCATCGATGGCCCAGTACGACGCGCTGAGGTAGTTCCAATAGACAATCGTCTCGGGCTTCGGCTGCCCGTTCTCGTGGCTGCGACCGCTGCAGCTCTCCAAAGGTTCGTAGCTTAGCCAGTCCGCCCATTGGTAGTTGCCGTTCTCGCCCGTCATGACGGTATGCTCGTACTTGGTCTCGTAGATGTGTTCCATGAAGAGGCTCATCGCCTCCCAGTTCTCGTTGACAATGTCTTTGTCGCCAAACTGCTTCCACACCGTCCAAGGCACAATGATGCCGGCATCTGCCCAGCCGAGGCGCATCATATCGCCGTTGCCCTTGCCGTCGCCTACCCCATATTGCGCGAGAGGCGCGACGCCCGGGAAAGCGCCGGTAGGCGATTGCGTGTCCCTCATGTCCTGCATCCACTTATGGAAAAAGCGGTCTGTGTTGGCGAAGAACGTGCCGGTCTCTGTGAAGACCTGTGTGTCGGCCGTCCAGCCGAGGCGTTCGTTGCGCTGCGGACAGTCGGTAGTGACGGAGAGATAGTTGGAGCGCTGGCCCCAAAGCGTGTTGGAGATGAGCTTGTTAATGTCGTCGCTGCCCGTCTCGATAGTACCCGTCTCGAGTTCCTTCGTGATGGAGGAGACGGGGATGGACTTGATGCTGCGGATGGTGACCTCGTCCGTGGCCGTTATCGACACGAAGCGATAGCCGTAGAAGGTGCTGCGGGGCGTGAACTTCACGAAATCCTTGGCCGCAGCGAACGTGTAGTGAAGCAGCATCCCCGTGTCCGGGATGCGAAGGTTGAGGCGGTGCGTGCTGCCTTCCGGCCCGTCCATGCCGCGACTCTTTGCGCCGTTACCGTCGTTCAGAAGCTCAGACGGCAGGCAAGTCAGCACGGTGCCCTCCTTTGCCTTGAACTCGAAGGCGGGTACTGCGGAAGCGTTCTGGCCGAAATCGACCACGAGTGTCTCGCCCGGACGAACCGTCATGGGCTTGCCCAGAGCGAACTCCTCGACGATGCTGACCTTGCCGAACTGGTCGTCGGTAGCGCCTGTCGTGCCTTTCCAAGTGTAAGCCTTGACGGGAGGCAACGCGAGGTCCCAGCGATGATAAATCTCTGCGCCGTCGGTCCCCCACACCTTGCCGGGGAATTCTGTATTGATTTCCGGCTCGGAGAAACGTGTCGCGCTCTCCCATCCCTGCGGCAGGCGGGCATCATAGTCCTCGCCGTCGAAGATGGCGGCATGTGTGACGGGACCTCCCACGCCAGCCTTCCAGTCCTTCAGGTTCGTGGGGAAATGCTCCTCGCTGCCGTCGGCGTAGGTCAACATAAGCACGCCTCGGAAGGCGACCTTCTTGCCAATCATGCCGTCGTGACCGCCAGGGGTGATGATCTTGTCAGCCCACCAGCCCGGCACCACCTGCACGGCGAGCTGGTTCTCCTGCCCTGCGGCTTTTTTGAAAGCCTTCGTGATGTCGTAGGTAAAGCTGTACTTCGTCTTCTCGTAGTGCGTGAAGCCGGGCTTCAAGACCTCGTCGCCGACCAACTGACCATTGATGTAAAGCTCGTAGGTGCCCAGGGCGGTGGTCTTCCAGATGGCTCTCTTTACCTTCTTCGCATTGCGAGGATTGCTGACGAACCAGCTTGCGCCGTCGGCCGCCCTTGTGCCATCGACGACTTTTCCCGTGACGACCTGCGCATCCTTGGCGCTTATCCAGGCCGACTCGTTCCACGGCCCAACCAAATGATAGTCGACGAGTGTGCCGACCGATTGTTGCGCGTTGCAGGCAAGAGCACTCAGCATCAGGCCTGCTAAAATTAGATGTTTTTTCATATACCTTATTATATTATGTGTTCTGACTATCTAAGTATTCTGCAAAGACACGGGCCGCGCTCTCCACCTTGCGGGCACAAGGGCGAACGCGATAGTATTCGGCATTCCGTTCGTCGGGCTGCGAGGTGTTTGTCTCCGCTTTAACGCCGCCCATTCGAAGCAGTTCAGCACAGTTTATGCTGCCATTTCTTTGGCGGAACGTCTCGAGGAGTTGGCGCACGAGCTGATAGCAAGCAGCCTTTCCCTCACGGTCTTCGCCACGAGTCTGGCCTTTCTCCAAGCCCGCCAGAATCACCAAAGCGGAGCATGTTCCACACATCAATCGCATCCGTCCCACACCTCCGCCGAAACCGGCACTAATCCTGAGCGCCATCTCTTCGTCCAAACCATAAAGGTCGGAAAAGGCACAAACGACACTCTGGCAGCAGCCGTAACCCTGCATGAACAGCTCCACTGCTCGTTGTATGCGGTTATCTAAATCAACTCCCATTGTTGTGTTGTTTATATATACATGTATCTATAATTAAATGTACATGTATCTATAATTATACATACATGTACATATAATCAACTTGGCACGCTAAGTTTTGTTACACGACATGTTAAGTTCTTTAATGTAGCATTTCGAGTTTGGCAAGGCCGCGTTTTTAGTTGCCGCCTTTGACCAGTTTCTTTATGTCATTCAACTTGCTTAGAGCCTCGAAAGGCGTCAGGTTGTTGATGTCCAGGCCGAGGATCTCGTCGCGAATCTGGCAGAGGACAGGGTCGTCGAGCTGAAAGAAGTTGAGCTGCACGCCGCTGTCTCTTGCCCCTTGCTCCTTGCTCCTTGCCCCCAGGTTCTGGTGGTTGACGGCTCCCTCGAGCTCCTTCAGGATGACGTTTGCCCTGGCGACAATGGCTCTGGGCATGCCTGCGAGCTTCGCCACATGTATGCCAAAGCTGTGTTCCGACCCGCCTCGTTCGAGCTTTCGAAGGAAGATAACCTTCCCGTCGACCTCCTTCACGCTCACATTAAAGTTTTTGATGCGGCTGAAACTCCGTTCCATCTCGTTCAGTTCGTGGTAGTGCGTGGCAAAGAGCGTACGGGCGTGACCATGACTGTTCTCGTGGATGTACTCGACTATAGCCCATGCTATCGAGATGCCATCGTAGGTGCTCGTGCCTCTTCCTAGTTCGTCGAAGAGCACAAGACTGCGCTCCGAGAGGTTGTTCAGGATGCCTGCAGCCTCGTTCATCTCAACCATGAAGGTACTCTCGCCGATGCTAATGTTGTCGCTCGCCCCGACACGCGTAAAGATCTTGTCAACATAACCGATTCGCGCACTCTCTGCCGGCACGAAACTTCCCATTTGAGCGAGAAGCGTGATGAGTGCCGTCTGACGGAGCAAAGCACTCTTACCAGCCATGTTCGGGCCGGTGATGATGATGATTTGCTGTGTCTGGGTGTCGAGGAAAACGTCGTTCGCGATGTACTTTTCCCCGATAGGAAGCTGCTTTTCGATAACCGGATGACGTCCTCCCTTGATGTCTATCACATCACTATCATCGACGATTGGACGGATATATCTGTTCTCTTGAGCCGACTGAGCGAACGAAAGCAGGCAATCGAGCTGGGCCAGGAGCGAAGCGTCCTTTTGTATGGGAGCCACATAGGCTGCGAGGTCGGTGATAAGACGGTCAAAGATTTGTACTTCGAGAGCAAGGATGCGTTCCTCCGCACCCATGATTTTCTCCTCGTACTCCTTGAGTTCCTGGGTGATGTAACGCTCGGCCTGAGTCAATGTCTGCTTGCGAATCCAATCGGCAGGCACTTGATCTTTGTACGTGTTACGCACCTCGAGGTAGTATCCAAACACGTTGTTGTAGCCAATCTTAAGGCTTTGGATGCCCGTCGCCTCGATTTCTCTTTGCTGCATCTCCAGCAGATAACCCTTGCCTTGGTACGCAATCTTGCGCAACTCGTCGAGCTCCGCATCCACACCATCCATGATGACACCACCGTTCGCGACGAGCAAAGGACAGTCGGGTCGCACTTCGCGAGCTATCCTGTCGCGTATCTCGACACAAAGGTCGAGCTGCTGTGCTATCTCTCTTAACGTGCCGTCTTCGGCATTTTGGCACGTTAACTTTATCGTTTCAACTGCCTGTAATGCCACTCGCAGCTGCACGACATCACGAGGTGAGACACGTCGCGTGCTGACCTTCGATATGATGCGCTCCAGGTCGCCTACTGTCTGCAAGGGCTCCAAGACAGCCTCTCTCGTGTCGGGACTGCGGAAGAAACTCTCGACGACATCCTGCCTTTTGCCAATCTGAACAGGGTCTTTCAGGGGGAACAACATCCATCGATGGAGCATTCGGGCACCCATCGGAGTCACCGTCTTGTCGATAACGTCGAGGAGCGAAATGCCGCCTTCGTTCATGCAACCCACCAGCTCGAGGTTCCTGACAGTAAACTTGTCGAGGCGCACGAAGCGGTCTTCCTCGATGCGACGCAGGGCGGTGATGTGTCCGAGCAGTTGGTGTTGCGTCATCTCCATGTATTGCAGAATGACGCCTGCTGCCACGATGCCGCTCTGCATGTGCTCCACACCAAAACCTTTCAGGTTCTTCACTTCGAAGTGGCGCAAGAGCTTCTCTCTCGCGGTCTGTTCCGTGAACGCCCAATCATCGAGTTCAAAGGTGACATAGCGTGTACCGAAACTTCCCTCGAACATCATTCTTTTGCCACGCTCGTAGAGAACTTCCTTCGGAGCAAACGATGCCATGAGCTTGTCGATGTAGTCCGTCGTACCTTCTGTCACGAGAAACTCGCCCGTGCTTATGTCCAAAAGCGACATTCCGCAAGCCTGCTTACCGAAGTTTATTGCGCAAAGGAAGTTGTTTTCCTTGTAGTTGAGCACCGTATCTGCCATTGTGACACCAGGCGTGACCAGTTCCGTAATGCCTCGCTTGACAAGCGTCTTCGTCAGTTTCGGGTCTTCAAGTTGGTCGCATATTGCAACCCTCTTGCCAGCCCTGACAAGTTTCGGCAGGTAAGTATCGAGGGCATGATAGGGGAAACCAGCCATCGCAGTACTCTGCGCGATGCCTGCCTTGCCATTGTTTCTATGGGTGAGCGTGATGCCAAGTATCTCGGAGGCAATCACCGCATCGTCGGCATACGTCTCGTAGAAGTCGCCGCAACGGAACAGGAGCAACGCCTCGGGGTGCTTCGCCTTGAGGTCGTAGAACTGTTTCATCATTGGAGTCAGCGCTTCCTGTGCCATAATCCTTAGTCTTTTATCTTGATGTTATCGATGGTGAAGGACGAGGTGCCGCTCATCTCGACATCGGCAACGATGGTCGGCATCACGTCGTAGCTAAGCACGAGACCCGTGACGTACTTCAAGCCGGGCAGGCAACGAACGCGAATCGTCTCGTCGGAGAGGTCGTAGCTTAACTGCTCGCCAATCCACACGGGCTCTTCATCGAAGCCTCCCATATCGCTAACGGTATCGGTGACGCAGCAAAGCAACTTCTTTTTATCGTAGAACGAGATGCTTTGTCCTTCGATATTGTAGCTCAGGCGTTGCAGCAAAGCTTGTTGCATGTCGTATGGATCGATGCTTTGCACGATGTTGGCCGAGCCGTCCTCGTTAATATGAAGCTGATACAGGCGCTGTACAAAGATGCCTGTTCCCTCCATCTCTCCGCAAGCGAGCCACAAGGTCTGTGTCTCTGCATCATATCGCGCTGAAGGATTGTTGCCGTGACGAATGTCTGGGAAAGCCGTTGCCTGACCGTCTTTTACGACCACAACGCCCATACCTTCCGAGGACCGTTCCTCGCAGAGACGCATCAGACTCCAGACTTCGACGTTTTCCTTCGTGTCTTCGAACGTCTTCTCATATCGTTCGTCAAGTTCTACGTAAGCCATAGCCTCACGTACTTCTGTCGAAGCCGACTCAAGTCCGAAAGCCTCTTCGATAGTGCCTGAAATAGGTTTCACCTCGATGTCTTTGCCTTGACAAGCCATCATGATGCCGCACACAACCAGTGCCGCAACCATCCAGAAAGTGCCGTTCTTCATCATCCTTCTCTATACATTATATATTATTATATGTCGTCTGACCCTGCAAAGATAACGATTATTTCTGGAATGGCAAAGTGTTTGGGCAGAAAAAGCACGGAGGCAAGCGAACTATGTCGCTTGCCTCCGTGAATATTATAGCTTATTTCCCTTTAATGAAGATTAGGGAAAGGCTTTACCATTCCTCGTCCCAGAGGTTGACGTCCTTGTTTTCCTTTGTCAGGATTTGTTCAGAGCCTGTAATAGTATCATCATCAGAACCTGTGCCATTAGTATTAATAACCATTGACTCTGCCATCATCTGCAGGGTGCCAAGCTCTACCGTAAGAGCTTCGGGAATAATATATGTCTTCTTCATCTTACTTGAGAATCTTTTTGCCGTTAATAATGTTAATGCCCTTCTGAGCTTTGCTCATGCGCTGACCAGCGAGGTTGAATATTTCTCCCTCTCTAGAGGAGAGGGCTGGGGTGAGGCTGATTCCTGTTGCATCATCTTCCTCGAAGCCATAGAAAGGCTTGACTTCACCACCAGAAACTATTAAGTAAGCCTTTCCCTCAGGAATAGTGACTGTTTCAGCCACGGGGTAGAAACCAACACCGTTAGTTTTCTTTGCAAGAGCATAGATGCCTTCGCCACCCGTTACAGTACCATCAGAAGCCTTAAGGTCATTGTCAGTCAGAGCTACAGCATCCGTGGTGTATGGCAATTTATAGGAACCTGCACTGCCCTTCATGACGACAGCACTGCCTTGAGGTATCTGTGTAACCTTGGTCAGCTTGGCATAACCAGACTGAACTTTAACGGTATAGGCTGCCAAATCTTCTTCATTGAAGTTGCTCATGTCGATATTTTTTACTGCAGGCACATAGGTCGCATAGCCGTCGCCACCCATGTAGAACATCTCGGCAGTGTCGTCCTTGCCTACGATGCAGAAACCAAATACCATTGCCTTGCTGTTGCCATTGGAAACGCCCGAGTTGTAAAGGCTAATGCTTTTGATAACCTTGTTCTGGTCAACGAAAGCAGGAATCTCATAGAACCGGAAGTTGTTGTTGTCATCAGCCAGACCGCCCCAATATACACGACCTGTTCGATATACAGTTGCTGCATTTGTCACATCGTTGTTTGTGTCCCAATTATATATCTGGAACTCTGCTGTAGATGTAGTGCCATCCTTATAGTTGAAAGTAGCCGTCATGTCTGCAGGGCCGTTACTAGCCGTACCAAGGAAATAGAACCTCCAGCTCTTGCTCTGACGCTCACCATCTATAGTCAGTGTCTTTGTCTGGCCTTTCTTTATAAACACAGCATTATAGTTGTCATAGTCAAACGCATAGGTATGTCCATTAGAAGTCTGGAGGATGCCGTTGTCGGGAACACCATAGGTCGTTGTCTGAGTTGTTCCGTCTGCTGTATTAGTCACTGTCTTGGTGTAGAATCCCGTCGTATTGCTATCGAAGCCCTCGATGATATCCACATCGCCTACAGCAGGAATGTTACGGGTGAAGACGTCAGCATCGAGACCAGATGAGATGCTCACTGACTCAGTACCGAACTTTTCATCGCTTGCCAGGTAGTCGGCCATTGGTTTCTCTGCTTCCCATGCTGCTGCAACTTTTTCCTTCAGGGTTTTGTAGGTAGCATTCCTTACTTCTTCAACAGCTGCTTCGAACGGAGTCTTCAGTTCATCAGTAACTTCACTGTAATCGAAGTTTAACTTCTCCAATTCAGCTGCCTTCATATTATTGAATTCTGTTTCGTCAATGATGTTCAAATCTGCCATCTGCGCCTGTCCCCTATTGGGCTCTGTAGTACTAATCAGGACAACCTTGAAATACTGGTAGCTGTCAGTAATCGTTCCATTAAAGTCGAAATCCTGTGTCACACCGTTCTGGGTGGTCATGCCGCCGTCCTCAGTGGAATAGAGTTCTACCCAACCTGTTGTAGCATCAGCTGTGGCATCGAGGGCGCGGGAGAAGTTGCCGCCATAGATAGCCCAAGACTTCCAGTTGCGGTATGTATTGTTACCAGTGTCACCAGCTGCGGTCAGCTGATAGTAGAGAGGAACGATGCCAGCCTTCAGTCGCCATACGACATTGCCGGAGCTGAAGTTACCGCCCCACTTGGTGCCCTTGTTCCCGTCGAGCAGATTTTCTGCTACACCATCACCCCAGGTCTCGCCAACAGTTGACAAGACAGCGTAGTTAGCGGAAGCATAGCTGTTAATGTATCCCTGCAACTTGTTGACATTGGCAATGGCAGCATCCAATGTCTCGAAGTCACCAGAGGCTGATGCTGCTGCCTTCAGATCATCAAGAGTACCTACAAGTGCTGCGTACTCTGTCTGCAGTGCGGCATCGGCTGCACTTGTATTGAAGTTCTTGGCATTGCTGATAACAGCGTCGTATGCAGAAGTATCTACTGTGTAATCCTTGAAAGCGAACTCACCCATCTGCATCCAAGGAGCATCCTTCGTGGCCGTTACCTTGACGAGATAGTAGGTGTAGTAGTTCTGGGTGTCGGGGTTATTCATTGTGAAGTCGAAGTCCGTTGTGTTCTGATCCTGCAGGATGTCATCGTTTTCGCGAACATCCAGTGCTACCCAACCGCCTTCCGTGCTGCGTGCAGCTGCCTTTGCGGCATTATCATCGGCGAAGTTGCCGCCAAAGACAGTCCAATTCTTCCAGTTACGGCCAGTGTAAGGATTACAATCAGCACCGGTTGTCAGGGTGTAGGACGTTGCTTTAATAGGTAAGGAAGTCTTGAAGATGCACCACATGTCATCTGAAGTAGCGCCTTCCCACTTCTGACCTTTGTTGCCGTCAACAAGGTTTTTGTTGTTTTTGTAGTCACCCACGTATGTCAGGGAGACTGCAGCGTTGGCATTTTGTACGCCTAACAGCATCATGGCTGCGGCAAAAATAATTAACAGTTTCTTCATTTGTTTTTTACTATTGGTTTGCTTTTAGTTGATAATAATCTTTTTTCTTGTTGTGTGCGGGGTTACACACATAAAGCTTTGCAAATATACGGATTTTTTAAGAAATCACCCCCCCCCCATTGTTAAATCATGTTAAATGTGCCAAAATCTATTGTTTGGCGTGCAGAATATTGGGAAACTGTGCGAGCGGCAACAAGTCACGGCAAGCTCTTTTTGTAAAGATTCTTCTCTTGCTGATGCGTTTTAAGCGCGTTTTTTGACCGTCGTGGCACTTTTCATCACCCGAGGCGAAAAACGAGCTCAAAACGAATGTCCATTGACAATCAATGGGTTACAAAGCATCATCTCAAGACAAAATGTTATAAAGGTATCACTCTCCTTCGGGGTGTCATTAAATGAAGCAAAGCTTGAGGTGAAATTTGACGGAAAAAAACACACAACGCAGCAGGCGAAAAATGCAAACGCCGCATGCGGCGTTGGCCATCGCGGCACGCGGCGTTGGAAAATGCGGCTCACTACGCAGGCAATTGCAACGTTTTCCGTTCGATTTTTTGTAAAGATATTTCCGGGAATGCTGAAGGCTGTACAACTACTTCCTTTGTAAAAAAATCTTCTTTCTTCGTTCTTCATTCTTCATTTTTTTGTATCTTTGCAGGCAAAACGACAAAACAAAAGACATCATGAGACGCATCTTGACTTTGGCAGTCACGGCTTTGGCTGCCCTGATCAACATTGAAGCTGCACAAACCCTGAAGGCTCCGAAGGGCGGCAAGGCGATTAGCGACGAACTGCTTGGCATTTTCTTCGAGGACATCAGCTATGCTGCCGACGGCGGTATCTACGCGGAGCTCGTGCAAAACGGTTCTTTCGAATATAATCCTACAGAACGTGACGGATGGGGGCCGGGCACTTCGTGGCGCTTCGTTCGACCTGGTCATTCACTAGGAAGAATGGAGCCTCGCATGGACAACCCTTTGCATCCGAACAATCCCACATACATGCGTCTTTACATCGAGCGCGTGGGACATTATAGCGATTATGACGGATGGACAGGCGTCGGAATAGAGAACAATGGCTTCGACGGCATTTCTGTGAAAGCAGGACAAAAGTACGACTTCTCCGTGTTCCTGCGAAATGTCGAGGGAGGCAACAAGGAAGTTCGTGTCGTTCTGGTTGAGCCAGGACGTCCCGCAAAGCTTTTGGCAGACCAGACAATCGTGGCGTCGTTGAACACATGGCAGCAAATCCCGACCACGCTCACGCCTTCGGAGAGCAGCCCTCGAGCTGTCCTGCAACTCCTTGTGTTAGGCAAGGGAGCCATCGATGTCGATGAGGTTTCGCTCACGCCGCAAGACACGTACAATGGTCACGGACTTCGCAAGGACCTGATTCAAGCGCTTGCCGACCTGAAGCCTAAGTTCATGCGCTTCCCCGGAGGCTGTGTCGTGCATGGTGGCGGCGACGGATTCTGGGACACTTATCGCTGGAAGTTGACCCTCGGACCGCGTCACGAACGCAAACACCTGAAGAACACTTGGGGCTACCATCAGTCGATGGGGCTCGGCTACTACGAATACTTCCAGCTGTGCGAAGACCTCAACATGGAGCCAGTGCCTATTCTTCCTTGTGGCGTCTCGTGCCAAGGAACCAACGGCGGCTGGGGAATGCCCGGGCAAGCACAGGACGTGGCGCCGATGTCGGAGATGGACGAATGGACACAAGACGCGTTGGACCTTATCGAGTGGGCAAACGGCGACGTCAACACGAAGTGGGGCAAGATTCGTGCCGAGCAGGGACATCCGAAGCCGTTTGGTTTGAAGTACCTCGGCTTGGGCAATGAAGAGCGCATATCGCCCGAGTTCTGCGAACGCTTTAAATATATGTACGAGCGCGTCACGAAGGCTCATCCCGAGATAGTCATCGTGGGAACCGTCGGCCCAGGCTCTCACCCAGGCAACAGCGACTACGATAACGGATGGAAACTCTCCGACGAGCTCGGCATACCGTTGGCTGACGAGCACTATTACGAGCCTCGTGAGTATTTCCTCAATAACCGCCAGTACGACAGCTATCCTCGCGGCAAGAAGACGAAGATCTACCTTGGCGAGTATGCGGCAAAAGACTCGAAACTCATTGATGCCCTCGCCGAAGGACTCTATCTGCTTCATGTGGAGCGGAATGCCGACATTGTCCGCATGACGAGCTATGCGCCCCTCTTTGCCCGCAAGAACAATACCTCGTGGAATCCCGACCTGATTTACTTCGACAACGAACGCGCTTACTTGACCTGCAGCTACTATGTGCAGCAGATGTTCGGGCAGTCTGCCGGGCAGTATTATTATGGCGACTGTGTTCGTTTCGAAGGTGACAAGGCTGGAGTCATTCAGCCGGAAAAGGACACGCACTACGGTCAGTCGGTCATCTTGAACACGAAGACACGCCGCCTCTTCGTGAAGCTCTGCAACGCAACAAGCGACCGAAAGACGGCGCACCTCAACCTGAGCCGGTTCGGCACTCTGAAGGCTGGCACGAAGACGTTGCTCTGCGGACAGGCAGAAGACAAGAACAACTTCGAGGTCCAACCTGTTGCTCCCATCACGGAACCCTTCAAGGCAAAGAGCAAGACTGACTTGGTACTGCCGCCCTACTCGTTTACCATGCTGGAGATTGCGTTATGAATATCCTCCTTGCCATAAGTCGCTGGCTCGCTCGATACACAAGCCTGTTCATCATCCTTATTGCCATCATTGCCTTCTTCGTGCCCGACGCGTTCGCTTGGGTACAGCAGGGGCAGCGTGCCTCCATCATTCTCGGCCTCATCATGCTGACGATGGGTTGCACGCTCTCAACCGAAGACTTCCGCATCCTGCTTTCCAGGCCTGTTGACATCTTGATTGGAGCGGTGGCACAATACACCATCATGCCGCTCGTAGCATGGACTTTGGCCCGACTCTTCCATTTAGATGCATTCATGACGGCTGGCATCATCCTGGTCGGGTGCTGTCCTGGAGGGGTGAGCAGCAACATCATGAGCTTTCTTTGTAAAGGAGATGTGGCTTATAGCGTAGGCATGACAACGGTCAGCACCTGTCTTTCGCCCGTCGTTACGCCACTTCTCGTGCTCTGGCTTGCAGGGGCAGAGATTGACGTGGATGCTTGGGGAATGTTCCAGAACATTCTGCTCGTGACCCTTTTACCTGTGACACTTGGGGTGGCATTCAACTATTTCCTAGGCAAGAGGAAAGACTTCCAGACGATACAGGGCATCATGCCAGGCATAAGCGTGCTCTGTCTGGCGTGCATCGTGGGAGGCGTCATCTTCACAGTTCACCCACAGCTCAAAGCGAATGGACTGAATCTGGTTCTCCTGACACTTGCCGTCGTGACGCTCCACAACGGGACAGGCTACCTGCTTGGCTACTTTGTGGGCGAGCTTTTCGGCTTTAACACGGCTAAACGCAGAACGTTATCAATCGAGGTGGGAATGCAAAACGCAGGTATGGCGACCGTGCTGGCCCGCAACTTCTTTGCTTCTCCAGCAATTATCGCAATAAATCCGATGGCAGCTCTCGCCGTGATACCTTGTGCCATCTCCTGTGCCTACCACAGCATCTCGGGCACTTTGCTGGCAGGCTTCTTCACGTGGCAAGACGAGCGGAAAGCCTAATCAAAAAACAAGAAAGAGGCAAGCATTCAATCGCTTGCCTCTTTTTGTTGTTAGCTTTAAGGTAGGAGAAGGCTTATTCGTCGAGCTTGATGCGAACGTTACGATACCATACGTCGTCGCCATGGTCTTGGAAAGCGATGTAACCACCATCCTTCTGACCTTCGACAATCATCATGTCGTAAGCTGCCGGGAACTCGCCGCCCTTCTTGAACTTGCTGCCGTCGAGCATCTCCTTCCACTTCGGTGTCCACAAGTGATACTCAAGAACTTCTTCTCCATTCTGGTAATGCCATACGGAACCTTTGAATACGCGAATCTTCACGGTGTTCCATTCGCCGAAGGGCTTAGCGTTCTGAGGCTTTGCAGGAATCATGTCATATAGCGACGCAGCCTGACGATTGCCGTCGATACCTTGGTTTGCATCCTCATGATTGGCGTTGTCGAGCACCTGATACTCAGAACAAGACTGCCAGATGGGCAGGTATTCGCCGTTCTTTCCCTTAGCCTCTTGAGCCAAGTAGAAGATACCCGAGTTGCCACCCTTGCTGATCTTGTACTCGCACTCAAATGTGAAGTTCTTGAACTTGTGAGCGAAAAGCAGGTCGCCGCCACCTTCCACTTGAGCTTCGCCAGTGCCTGAACCTACCAAGTGGATGCAGCCATCGGCGTTCTCCCAACTCGTCGGAACAGCTTCCTGGCCATAGCCGCGCCATCCGTCGAGGCTTGTGCCATCGAAGAGGACATAGTATCCTTCGTCGTCAACTTTGAGCTGAGCGAGGTCGTACTGCTCGTTATCGATGATGGTTGCAACATCCTGCGGAGCATTCGGATCTTGTTTCTCGACGCAGTTCTGACAAGCCTCGCAGTCGCAATTACACTTCTTCTGACCGCAGCAAGCAGCCAGGAACATTGCTGCCAAAGCAGCAACATAGATGATTGATTTCTTCATAATGGTTTATTTAATGGATTTAATGGGTTAATAGGCTTATTGGGCTTTCCAACCACTCAAGTCCTGCGGGTTCTCGATAATGGATGGAATCTTCTCAAAGATTGCTTTCCACTTGGCAGCATCAAACTTCGGACGGCGGTCGTAATAGTACACACCGTTCTTCTCCTGCTCTACGTCAGTGATTTGTGTGTAGCAGAAAGCGGTGATATGTTTGCTGGCAATGATGGCGTCAACCTCTTTCTCGAGAATCTTGAAGAAGTCGTCCTCCGTCTCGATTTGTGCGCCGTAGCCCCACGAGTTGGCACGGTCCTCCTTCGGAATCCAGCCGAGTCCGCCGAACTCATCCAGCATGTAGGGCTGTCCATTGTAGTTCGCGAGGTAATCCTTGCCGCCCATGTTGCGATAAGGTTCAACTCCGGGCTTGATGTCATGATTTGCCGTGAGGCGTTCATACTCGCGAGAGTAGTCGTGAACGCTCCATATGTCGGTCTTGACATGCGCATCGCCGCTGGCATCATTCACGGGACGCGTGGGGTCGATTGCCTTTGTCATCTCGTAAAGGTCGTTGATGAAGCGGACATACACGCCGTCGCGAGCGCCCCAAGTCTCGTTGAGAGGTGTCCACGTGACAATGCACGGATGGTTGCGGTCGCGCACGACTTCGTCTGCCCATTCAGTCAGGAAGTTTCTCACGGCCTCTTCGTTGTTCACGTCCAAGCCCCAGCTTGCCTGCTCGCCCCAGCAGATGTAGCCCAGCTTGTCTGCCCAATAATAGTAACGCTCCTCGAAGACTTTCTGGTGCAGACGTGCGCCGTTGAAGCCCACAGCCTTGCTCATCTCGATGTCATGCTTGAGTGCCTCATCGCTTGGCGCGGTCCAAATGCCGTCGGGATAGTAGCCCTGGTCGAGCACGAGGCGCTGGAAGTAGGGTTTATTATTGAGGTAGAAGTAGCCGCCTGCAAGGTGAATCTTGCGCATGCCTGCATAGGACTTCACTTCGTCCAAGACGTTGCCCTTGGCGTCACGAACCACGTACTTCACATCGTAAAGGTTCGGCTCTTCTGGCCACCAGAGTTTCGGGTTCTTGATGGGCAGCACGATGACCGTGTTGTTTGTGGCCGGAGCTGTTTTCGTCGATACAACTTTCTTGCCGTCAAACACTTGTACGGTTAATGTGTTGCCATTGCCTTCCTCATAGAACTCGGGGCGAACGACGAGTTGCTGCTGGTCGATGTCGGGCGTCGCGAAGACTCTCTTCAAAGCCATCGGGTTGACTGCTTCCATCCAAACTGTCTGCCAGATGCCTGTCACACGCGTATAGCTGCAACCTGAGCTTTTGAGAGCTGTGCTTTGCTTGCCTCCGGGTTGCTTTCCGCCACGAAGCGCGTCCTTCACCATCACGACGAGATTAGCGCTTCCGCCAGCCTTCACGTACTTCGTGATGTCGATGGAGAAGGAAGAGCCTGTGCCACAGTGGCGGAACACCTTCTTTCCGTCGAGGTAGAACGTCGCGTCGTAATCGACGGCACCGAAGTTGAGCAGGATGTTCTTGCCAGCCCAACCAGCCGGAATGTTAAGGGTGCGTTGGTACCAGAGGCAGGGGATGAAGTCGGTGTACTGCACGCCCGAGAGGCTGCTCTCAGGGCAGAAGGGAATGGTAATCTTGCCGTCGAAGCCCTTGCTTTCGCGCCAACCTTTCTCGGCCCCCGTTTGGCCGAAGTCGAAGCTGTACGTCCAAGTACCGTTCAGGTTGACCCAATCGGCACGTTCGAACTGCGGACGCGGGTATTCGCTGCGAGGCGTATCCGCAGCCTTCACACTGCTGCCCAACCCGAGCAACAGGGTCGCTGCCATGAGCAGCTTGCTGAAATGTTTCATCATAACGTTCTATATTATATAATATAATGTATCGTGTTTCACAACTCCGCAGGCGACGTTCATTATAGATACATGTATGTATAATTAAATGTACATGTATGTATAATTATAGATACATGTATGTATAACGACTTCCGCGTGCGGGGTCTGGTAACGGGCCGTTTTAGCCCGATCAGCCCAGCAAATCAGAATAGCCCTTCGAACAGGTCGCCCTGCACGGTTTTCTTCGTCGAAGCGGAGTCCTTCTTGTAGAGCTTCTGCAGACTCGTGATGGTCTGGCGGATGTCGTCGCGAATGTTTTCAGGCGCGAGGACCTCGATGTCTGTACCCATCGACAGGAGGAGCATCTCGAGTTCCTTGCTCAAAGGCAGTTCCACCTGGAGGGTGACGGACTTCGTCTTGCTGTCTGTACTGCGCTGTAGCACTTCGGGATTGCCGAGTTTAGCGCGGACAGCCTCTTCGCCGGCCGCAATGCGAATGGTCACAGGCGTCAGCGGTCCGTCGGGCAAAGCAGGCATCTCGACAGGACTGCCCTCATAGCGGAGGAACGAGGCTGCTTTTAGCAGGGGGTTTTTCCAGTCGAGGTTGATGTAGCGCAGAATGCGTTTGTGTCCGCGGCGGAAACGAGGCTCGAGCTTCGCGCCCTTCTTCTCGAAGTACGCCACGTCGTTCTGGAGCATTCGCT
>OCTX011674451.1_pt1 | contig 16419 bp, 29 predicted proteins | sample 1539691 | NCBI WGS metagenome assembly OCTX01 (sample SAMN02144231, study PRJEB22623) | gut metagenome | biome: sheep rumen | host: Ovis aries | place: New Zealand | reverse complement strand
TAACAGAATGATAATAAAGTGATTGTAGTATGTATAGTATAATAGTATGATAACAGTAAGATAATGAAATGATTACATAATGAATATAGTATAATCATAATAACAGAATATAATCATATTAAAATCATAACATTTTTGTTGACAAACCCGAATGCTTATTATATACTGATAAACGTAAAGATATTTTTGCTGCGGGGCGATACGTATCGGGACATACACGCAACGGGCAGCAGGACAATAAAGGAGGCAGGTTTACTTTGATCACTATAGCAATAGCAAATCAGAAGGGCGGTGTAGGAAAATCGACAACTGCGGTATATCTTGCATATGCTCTCGCACACAAAAAGAAAAAGGTGCTCTTTGTCGATCTTGATCCGTCGATCAATTCCACGGATAATTTATTCGACGCAGAGACCTACGCTGAAGTTGATTCCGATGTGCTCGATCTGTTCAAGTGGAAAAAGGACATACATGATGCGATGTATGAGGTCATCTATGAATCGACAGATATGAGCAATCTCCATGCGGTTCCCGGAAACAAGCAGATAGCTTCACTCCAGGAACTCGTAGGAAGTGAAGAGGAAGTCAGGAAGGGATTGAAGGAGATACCCAAAAAGGGAAGCGACAGGATCCTGCAGAGGGCACTTGAAAGCTGGGCAGAAAATTATGATTACTGTGTAATCGATACACCGCCTTCGCTTTCGCTCGTTCTCGTCAACGCTCTTATAGCAGCAGACAGGGTGGTCATGACAGCTGAAGCAGATCAGGCGAGCAAGACCGGACTTGAGGACCTTATCAATGCGATAAACGCTATAAGGGTAAAACTTAATCCGGGGCTTGTGATTTCAGGTCTTCTCCTTACGAGATATACTCCTTCGCTTAACATTTCAAAGGCTCTGACAGAGGATTTCGAGGAAATGCTCAAGCCGTACGGCATAAAACTGTTCAAGAACCCGATAAGGGAAAACTGTTCCGTAAAGGAAGCAAGGTATTTCAGAAAGTGGCTCGGTGAATATGATCCGAAAGGAAATGCCGGGGTTGATTATGAAAATTTCGTTAATGAACTGATGAAAGATATGAGAGAAAAGAAAGGGTAAAGTAATATGGGAAAAGCGTTTGACAAGAACAGGGCCGAGATGAAAAAGAAGTCGGACAGCCTGGCAGCTCTGGAAGCTCTGACAACAGCAGAGGATGAAAATGATGTGGAAGAAACTGTTGTAGAAAAAACCGTGGAAGAGACTCCGAAGGCTAAAAAGTCCAAGACAACAGAAAAGCCTGAGAAGAAACCCGAAAAGGCAGCAGAGAAGAAAGAGCCTGCTGCAGAGGAAAAGCCTGTTGCTAAGCAGGAGCCCGAGAAAAAAGAAAAGAAAACATCCAAGATGGTCGATATGAAGAACATACCCGGAGGAGTATACATACCGCCCCTTACATCAAGGAGCAGAAATGACAAGCTATCAAGTGTAACCCAGTTCAGGATGACAGCAGAAACAGACGCGAACATAAGAACGCTTGCCGGAGAACTTCAGAGGAGCTACAACTATGTTATCAATATGATCCTTGAGGCATATTTTGACGCACTGAACGAGAGCAAGTAAATATATAAATAGCTTGTTGCAGCAAAAAGGCAGCTTACGAAAAGTAGGCTGCTTTTTATTTGACAAAGGCTTCCTTACATAACTATGCAGCAGAAGGAGAAGAGCAATGGTTGAAAACATCAGAGAAAACAGACCGAATATGAACAACATCGCAACAAGGAGCAGCTGGGAGATAACTCCGATGCCGTCTAAGTACAGAACACTATCATTCTCAAAAAAGCTAACGGAAGAGCAGATGAACATTCTCCGCCGGGGATATATACCGCAGTCTATGGAAGAAAAGTGGTTTTATTACATGGAGGGCAATATCCTCTACGCGCACCGTGGCTGGACCGGGATATGTTTATTTACTGTAACGTTCAATGGTGAAAACAGCATCCTTACACTGAATGAAGAGGAACTTGACACATTGAAATCGGTAATCGGACTCCCGTATTCTTGCAAGAAGGCCATTTCAATGCTTATAGATGGGTGGGCCGGCAAAAGAATGGAATAAGAATCAAGAGAATTGGGTGAATATATGAAAGGGTATATTATGCTGACAGAGGCAGCAGCCAAATTCAACTGCACGCCACGGTTGCTCAGGCTGTACTGTTGTCAGGGAAGGATAGAGGGGGCAAGGCGTGCCGGAAAGTTATGGCTGCTGCCCGAAAATGCGGAAATGCCGGCAGACAAAAGGATAGTATCCGGTAAGTATATAGGATGGCGTAAAAAGAACAGTTGACTTTTTTAAAAATATGTGCTATCTTTTACGTGTTGTTAGATTTCTTACTGCATAACATTCCTGCGAATGTTCTTTTAAACCTTCCTCTATGGGTTACCATGTGAGGTTTGTTCCAATGCAGCGGAGAGGTCTATTTTTTGTGCTCTTTTTTAGAGTGCATGAGTAGCTTAAAATTTAAACCAGGACAGCTTTTTAAGTGTTCTGGTATTTTTTATGCCCTAAAATGATATGGGCGGAAAGGATAGGAGAATGACAAGATTAAATTATTCCCGTTCGAGAGGATGGGAAAGAAAAGAAACAAAGAGCGCCGGATGGTACGTTGCTTACATAATTTTTATGGTAAGCCTGATGTATCTTTCCAAAGCCTGTGTGTGTGATGCACCTGGTAAGGCTCTCTGCGGCAGTATATTTCTCGGCGTTTTCGCAATGCTCGAAGGCGACTTGGAGAAATATTATGGTGGGATTAGCGGGCTTGTTCGTGTCCCACTGTTGTCCGTAAAGTGGGTAGGCATTGCTTTTGCAGTTGGTGTTTTTATCGGCGCCACTGTAGTGATGATGTTCTATTAAAAAATGCCCGATGAGATGTGGCGACTCATCAGATCAAGGGGCAGGGTGTACTCTGTTCGCTAACCCGGAGTACAGGCAACAGTTAGATAATGTATCGTGGTGGTGCCGATACATAACAATGGCTTGTTCGGACTTGTGCGTGTTCCGAACACAGACCTTGTGGCATAACATCGTTTGGACCTTCCTTCATCATCTGATGTCAAGGATATAGATGCCGTGCTTTTAACTGACCTGAAAGAGACGCACAAGAAACGTGACCGGTCAAATCGTTTCTTAACTGAGGGAAAAGCTTTTGCTTCTCCCTCTTTTTTTGTTTTATTTACAAAATTAAGGAGGTGATAAAAATGACAATATGCAAACACGCATATTATGTTGAAGCCTGTTTTAAGGGCAGGATCTTCAGGGCATCGCGTTACTATCACGGTTGTGATGATGCCAGGGAACATGCCGTAAAAAGGCTGGAGCAGTTAAGTCTTGGATTTCCGAAAGCTGTTTTTTCCTTGCAGGAGAAAACATTTTCTTCGGAAGAAGAGCTGTACTGCTGCTGAAAGCGGCACTCGGAAAGACGGGCGGAGAACAAGGGAACCGTGATGAATCCCGGTTGTTACATGGAAAGGCTGAGACTTTCCGCAAAATAAAATCTGGTCCTTTGGGACCGGAAAAGAGAACTTATGGTTAAAAAATATCGGCTTTTGCTTCCCTTATGGGATAGTGGGAGCTTTTTTTTAATTTACAATATGCTTAGAGTATGATATACTAACTTATGCAGAAATATAGAAAATAATAGGAGGATACGTTATGCTGGCAGCTGTTCAAGGTGTGATACGGGATAATTCTGTTTTTGTGAATAAGGATGAAATAAGTTCCTTTAATGGCAGAATCGTGACAATCATAATAAATGAGGCTTTTGAAGATAAAAAGAGTAAGCAGGATAAAAGCAAGTTTTTCGAGGCGGTAGGCAAAATAGACATAGATGGAGATGCTGTTGATGAGCTTCGTCGAGCATCTCTTGTATAGGAGGGCTGAATGATACTGTTGGATACGAACATCATAATAGATTACCTGAAGAAGCCCGATGAAGAGATGACGAATATCATTAATGATAACGACATTGCAGTATGCGGGGTTGTTGAGGCTGAACTGATACATGGAGCAAGGTCTGAAAAAGAAATAGGCATAATCAAAGAAGCCATTTCATGTTTTGAAATGCTCTCATATAGCAATAACTGGGAGCTTTTGGGAAGAATGCTGAATAAGCTCCGGGCAAACGGGCTGACACTTCCTTTTGCGGATGTTATCATTGCGCAGATAGCTATTGAACACGACGTATGTGTTTTAAGCAAAGATCTCCATTTTAAGAAAATAAAGGAGATCTTTCCAAAACTAAGATTATTTGGCGAGTGAAAAACTATGACCGGCTGATTGCCGGTCTTTATTTTTTTCTTGATTTTTACACGGTTTCATGCTATATTATATGCGTATACGTTTACTTATTGCACAGTGTCCCAAAGGACGCTCTATTAAACCTTCCTCTATGGGATTCCCAGAGAGGTTTGTTTCAATGCAAGGGGAGGCGTATTTTTTTATTGCGCAAAAATTTATCACACACCACATATGAGCCGGCACATCGGATGCACGGCTTATTTTTGTGGAAAAACTCAATGAAAGGAGGAAAAATGATATGAGTAAGGAATTATTCGTATCAAACCTGTCATCCGATGAGATGATAGGGGAAGAGTTTGAGGAGTCTTTTCTTCTGAAAGACATCAAACTCTCCAAAAACCTGTCTAACCAGTGGGCGAACTTAGTCCTATTTGACAAGACAGGAGAAATTCCCGGCATAATCTTCGGGGAGGATGCAGTTAATGCTGTTGCACTGAAGGGGCAGATTGTCAAGGTAAGAGGTCTTGCGGATCTCTACAATGGCGGTGTCCGTGTAAAGTGTAAGAACATACTGCCTACTACCGAAGAACTGGCTGAAGATTATGTCCCAAGCCTGCCGGAAGAAATGTCAGCTGACCTTATCGCAAGACTTAATGCTCTTGTAGGTTCGGTCACGGAGAAAAACCTGAGCGTGCTCCTCAGATCTGTTTTCTCGTGCTACATTTCAAGATTCAAAATGTTACCCGGTGGGGCACGACACCATGTATTCGCCGGAGGCCTTCTCGCCCATTCGGTAGAGACGGCTGAAACGACAGACCTTATATGCAGGCAGCAGTCCGATTACTACGGGACCGCAGGTTTTGCTGACAGGGATCTCGCCGTTACGGCAGCGCTTCTCCATGACTTCGGCAAGGTCACGGAGTTTAAGAATTTCCCGTTCGGGGAATATACTGACGTCGCTCTTTACAGTGATCCGGCTAACAGGGGTGTGCAGATGCTCCAGTCGGTAATAGTGACGATCATAAGGAAATCCCCCGATACAGCAGCGGAATGGAACAAGCTGTTCCCTCTGCTCACTAATGTAGTGCTCTGCTGCCACAATACGGGAGCCAGAACCCGAAGAATCGAGACAAGGATCGTTATGCTCGCAGACAAGATGTCCGCAGACACGGATGCCTTCAACTATGAGGTATCGAAGCATAACGCTGAAAATCCCGAGGAAGAGGGAGCCTTCTACAGCAGATATTTCGGCTGTAAGATCGTAGGGGGCTGATATGGCAGGAAGAATATACTATGGGTGCAGCGACTTCACAGAGCCTCTGGCTTACGCGGCCGCCCACCTTCAGACAGAAGCTGACAGGCTCGATTCCGACACGAGGTACTTCAGGTACCGGGAAAAAGTCGGGGTTGATGACATACGTCAGCTTCTTGCTATGTTGGGGTTAGCGTCGGACGGATTTGCCGTAATGTTCGACCAGGCAGAAACACTTAACGTGAACTGCCAGAATGCCCTTTTAAAGGCTCTTGAGGACAGAGATGATATTTTATTCATCTTTATATCCAAGCAGCGGTTATTGGCCACTGTGGAGAGCCGTAGCGTGATCGTATGGTGCCAGCCCATGAACATCGGTGATTTCCGGAAGGAAAATCCCGGTCTTTCAGACGGATGGTACTATATCACGGGCGGGAATTCTGACCTGCTTGAAAAAGTAAGGGAGGATGAAGCAATAGGAGAGATCATTTATGAGGCTGAGAGTGATATCGTAGGCTTTATAAATGACAAAAAGAGGCTTTTGAGCGTATTTGGACAGATGAAGGAAAAGGACAAGTCAAATTTCTTTGACCTGTACAAGGACTTCGTACCCGGACTCTATGATCTGTTCTGCCAGCTCCTGCTCGCAGACATTGACAGGGAGGGTGTCATAAATGCGCTTGATGAGCTTGAAAGACATAAGGAACTGATGAGAAAGTCAAATTCCTACGGGAAAAATGATTTCTTTGACTGTCTTATCAGTTTGTAGGAGAGTGGTATATAGGGGCTGATAACCTCTGTGTGCTGAAAAATAAATGAAGGCAGCGTACCTTCAACGACGGATAAAGGTGCGCTGTAAGCCACCTTTATTTTTGCGTCGTCGTCCGGGGAGATTCCTAAAGGGAATTCCTACAACTTAATATAGCTGAAGGATGTGCCTAAGGGCACGCACAAAAAATGAAAGGATAAGGCTCTCTCATCGGAGGGAGCCAGGGTAAACCGAAATGAAGAAATTATTTGTACTTATATTTGTCACTGTTGTTGCAATACTTGCTCTTAATGCTACAAAGGCTTCTGCAAATGAAGTCCGTATGGCATACGAGAAGGTTGCCATTGTCCCAGGAGAAACCACCGAAGATGATATGATCAGCGGAGGGATCGTTCTGGAAAAGGTGACGAAGAAAAAGTCAAGGATATACCTCGGGGATGAGGTACTTGCCACTGTTTCATTCAGAAAGAATGAACAGGGTGAGAAGGTTGTTAGTGGCATTGTTCTCTCTAAAGATTATCTTGGAGGCATTTTCTATTTTAAGAATGCTCCCAAATATGATAATTTCGGGGAATACATGTCAAAGCTCTATCCCCAGGTTTTGCAGCTTTCGGGCTCCCGCACAAGCACAGAGAGCAGTCTCTGCGGCAAGGCGGCAGACTGGAGCGTTAAGTTTAATTACGACTTGAAGAATGACAAGAAGAGATGCGAGTCCATCTTTTTCATGTCTGACGGTTGGGCTGTAAAGGTTACCCGATAATTTTAGGAGGTGGCGAAATGTTTGAAATAAAAAAAGAAGAGCTCCGGCTCAATGATGCGGCACTCGGAAACGGTTACCGTGATAATCTTTATTTCGATCTCCCTAAGGAGAGAGGAGAGGAGATTTTCAAAGGCCTTGGAGAACAGTGCATGAACGAGAACGGCAAGGAAGATAATTCCTATAAGCTGTTTGAAGTATGCTGTGCATTTTCCGATTTAGTCCTTGATGAGGTGCTTCTGTATCCCATGTACGAGGATAAGGATGGAAACTTCAGTGCCGGGGATTTCATTTATCTTGAAAATGGTGAATTTGCCGAATGTGAAGAATTCATTGTTGAACAGATGAAAGAAGTAAGGCAGAGAGGAGGATTACCGGTATGACAGTAAGAGAACTGATTACTGAACTCTGCAAATGTAAGAGACTCGACAAGACCGTACTTATCAATGGACTTGATATTGACAGGTTTGATGTTAATAAGCGTAACATCCGTTCGGTCTCTCAAACTGTAAAAGAGGAGTCCAACCCTGCGCCTGTAAATGATGAACCTTATGATTATTCAGGTCTTAGAGAAGTACTTCTTGCTGTAAAAGGCGAGCGGACAATGAGAAAATGGGGCAAGGATACAGGCATTGCTGCTTCGTATCTGTGTATGCTCCTTAAGGGAAAGTGTGTCCCAAGTTTGAAAATCCTGAAAAAGATCATTGGCAAGGGCAGTTTTCCCAGAGTTAAGGTGCCGATCAAGACACTTATAAAATACGCTGGGTAAAGTAAAAAGAGAGGAGATAAAAAATGAATAAGGTAAATGATTTGAATAAAAATGAGGTTGCAGACAAGATTGCGAGCAACTTCACAGTGCACGTGCTTGTTATGCACAGCAAGAGAACGGGTAAGATCGACCTGACAATGACTTCATTAGGTTCGGCTATGATGAGGCTCTGGGCCATGCAGAATACCCCGAGTTCTAAAAGAACGCTGATCTTTGAGAGAGAGTCAGGCAAGCTTGTATTTGCCGTTGAGGGCGCGAAAAATGGTTTTAAGGTCATTAACAAAGAAGATTGCAAGGGTACCTGCAAGGATTATGGTATTCCCTTAAAGGAACTCCATGCTATCAAAGATGAAAGATTTGACAAATAATAAGGAGGTAGAGGGCAGGTGTAGGACTGCCCTTATAAAAAAATGGATAAAAAATATTCAAGATTCCTTCGCTACAATCCGGTGAAGGACAAGGCCGGCAATATGTATAAGCTTCAGAACTATTGCAGTGAGGAAGTAGACACTGTTATTGCCACGAAGCCTGAAGATGAAGCGGAGTATGACAGCCTGATCTATGCAAGGCAGAGGCGCGATCTTACTCCCGAGGAGACTGCAAGGATCTCCGAACTCGAGGTAAGACTTCCGATAGAGGAAGTCGAAGTCGCTGATTTCGTCCGATTCATAACACCCAAGTATGATAATAAGTTCATTATCAAGAACCTGGGTTATGTATCGGTAAACGGGGAGAAGCGTCTTGTGGCGCACTACGGTGACAAAGTACATTTTACTTTCTATTATGAGAAAGAGAATGGCGAGTTTGCATATCGTGGTATGTACCATATCTGCGAGTTTGCAGAGATGTGTGAAAAAAACAGCCTCGTTGTCGAGCCTATAAGCGAGACGTATACCGAGGAAGAAGTTAAGAAGCTGGGAGGTATATGCTGATGAAAAAAGAACTTTCCCACTTTCTGTGCTTTGGCGATGTCCTACGGGACGGGGGCGGAGAGATGTACAGATGTACTTCACATATGCCCTGGAAGGAGAGTACAATAAATGTTGTCCCATGTGCCGAATGGGATGACTACCGCAGAGCCTGTCTTGGCATCGGCAACGGCAACTGGAGGGACTATGTGAGACAGATCCCGATCGAGTCAGTCGAGCCTGCCCGGATGGTAAAGCTCTATGATGCGGAGACCGGCAGCGACTTCTATGTAAAAGCCCTCACGGAATTTGTGTTCCTTGGCAGCTTTAAGGGTGTCGTTGACCAGAGGGCAAACAATGAGGATGTATGGTTCTACTTCTGTGCAATGGGCAGTGATGATATAGATACGTCACGGATCTGCTGTACCTATGAAGACATGAAAGAGAAGGAATATTTTCGTTTCAGACCATGCAATGACAAGCAGGGAAAGGAGGTGTGCGCATGAGATCCCTTGCGAATCAGAAAAGACCGACCACGTTTGAGTCGGCGATCGGTGAGGCTGCACGTATAAACGGCAGCATCATCCGTAACCAGGTGCGTACGGGCAAGACAGCGCACGCATACCTGTTTGACGGCTTAAGAGGAAGTGGCAAGACCACGACCGCAAGGATCCTCGCTAAAGCCGTTAACTGTCTTAACCCTGTTGACGGGGAACCCTGCGGGTGCTGTGAGGCCTGCCGCAGGATAGAGTCCGGTGATACCATGGACGTGAAAGAGATCGATGCTGCAAGGAACAATGGCATTGATTTCGCAAAGTCCATTGAGGAGGACTCAAATTATCGGCCGGTAGACCTTAAGAAAAAGGTCTACATTCTTGATGAATGCCATTGTCTTACCAATGATGCGTTCTCGTCACTGCTGAAGCTCGTAGAGACACCGCCCGAGTGGTGTATCTTTATTTTCTGCACGACTGATCCGCAGAAAGTCCCGGTGACTATCAGGTCAAGGTGCCAGGAATTCCGCTTCAAGGCTGTTTCACAGAATGAGCTTGTTGCTCATCTCATGGGAATAGCAGAGGAGTGGGGAGCTAAGCTTGACAAGGGTGCCGCCGAGGTCATGGCAAGGCATTCCGAAGGAAGCGTGCGTGACGCTGTTATGGCTCTTGAAACCTGTATGGGTGAAGAAGTCGATATAACAGAGAAACGTGCAACGGAAATACTTGGTGCCGAGAGCTGGCAGCAGATATTTATGGTGCTCGAAGCTCTCGTAAAGAACAACCGCCGGTTTATAGTCAACAATATCGACCGGTGGTTCAGCGAGGGACGCAAGATAAGCGACGTCCTTTCAGACTGCATACTTGCCGTCACGGACAAGCTGCGCTTGCTCGCAGGTGCTGAACCCGAAGGCACGGAATCGTACATATCCATGCTCAACGGCTGGGATGTGAGCGATACCCTTGCACTCGGGATCGCGGAAGCACTAAAGGAGACTTACGAAAAGGTAAGGTACAGCCCTGACAAGGGCATCCTTACGGTTTCGCTCTTAAAGTGCGCCTCGGGAAAAACGGATGACCTTTCCATAAGGCTCGCAAGGGCTGAGGAAGAGGTAAGGGAACTCAAAGGGCTTGTCACTAAGATCATGTCCGGTGCCGTTTCCGTTTCCGTGAGCAACGGTCCTACTGCCTCCGTGCAGAGAACTGTGCCCGCCCAGGTGAAGCCTGAGCTTGAAGCTGTCAAACTGCCGCCTGCAGAGGCATTCGAGACAGACTTCTTCGATCTCGGAGGGTTTACACCAATGCCTGAGACTGAAACTGCAACTGCCGAGGCAGAAGCAGAAGAAGTTGAGGATTTTACAGAAGAAGTAGGCGAGGAAACTGTCAGTGAACAGGCTGCACAGCCGGAAACGAGCGGATATTCAAGAAACCCGCTTGATGACATTGACCTTGACGACTGCTCGGATGATGATTTCGCTTTTGAAGTCACCGTTCCGAGGGAAGGATACTATGCGCCTGCAGAAGAATTCAGCGGATATGCCGATGCGCCCGCAGAAGAATATTCAGACGGATTTTTCCCTGCAGACAACCTGGAACTTCCCACAGGCTTTATTGACGGAGATCCTGTATCCTATCCGGAGCCTGAACAGCCCGTCCCTGCCTACGATGAGTACGAGTATGAGGCAGCAGAACCCGAAGTACCGGAAACGGATTATGAGGAAACTGCCGCCGTAACAGAGAGCGCCGGAACTTCCGACAATGCTCCCATGATGTTCGACAATCTGGACGACCTTTTCGCCCAGATAGAGAACAATGCAACAAACCAGGACAGGCTGGAATGGAAGCTGTCAGAGAACGAAACGCTCTCAGGTGTTGCAAGCCTTTGCAAGAGAGAGAATAATGGTGACAAGGTCATTTATTATGCTCCCAACACAGAGGTAATGAACGCTATGAAGGTCATGATCAGTGAAGAAAAACTCGATTTCGTCGAGATAAAGCTTTCTGCATGACTGATAATATTAAAGACACCCGTGTATGGCTTATGCTGTGCACGGGTGTCTTTTTTTATTTTGGGAAATTTAAAAAAGTGCTTGACATACCACTTATTAAGTGGTATTATAATATCAGAAAGAGGAAATAGTAAAAATTCATAGCGAGGTAAACAATATGGCAGGAATGAGTGATATCAAGGCAACTGCCGATACCCTTAGGGATGCGGCTAACAGTGTGGTAAGTGACATAAGCGACGCAAGATATCTTGCAGATGAGGTCGGGATGTGGCTCGACCAGTTAAAGAGAGAGATCGACGAATACGAGGAGGAAGAGTGATGGAGGACAGCGGAAGATTTAAAGCCGTGACTCCTTGCTACTCCGGCGGCGGGATATACATCTTCACGGGGAGCCTTTCAAACGGCGATTACTTTATATCAAGCTCGGACATGTACGACATAAGACTGATCAATGTTAATCCTGATGATTATGACCTTTGCGAAGAGGTGTGCATGGCTGAGTGGCAGGAAGAGCATCTTGTAAGGGATTACGAGTGCGGTTCGGACGAGTCAAGGCAGTTCATTCTTGATATGTTTGAATGGATACTTGAACACAGACCGGAAGGAGATTACTTGGAATCTGACATCCTTATACTGAAGGATGAGCTTTTAAAGGAAAGGGAAGGTTGAACATTATGTACAGCATACAGGAAGCAAAAGAGGAGGCCGTGCTCCAATTGTTGTCCTGGGACTGTCCCGTAAATGCGGGAATGGTGAAAAAGGTCCTGAAAGACTGGATATCTAACCTGAAGTCGCATATCGGGAAAGAGGCTCATGAATACGAGGCGCAGTTCGTAGAAGACAATACCGGAATGACATGGGATGAGCAGGACGCACAGTGCAAAGAGCAGATAGGCGACTACGAAGAGGCACTGAAGGATATCGAGAATGGTAACGATGACTGGGTGGCAATCGAGAAAAAGATGCTCAAGATTGCCTGGGGTGAATAAGGAGGTGTGAAGGACATGGCAGTACAGAGAGCGGTAAAGAGATACCATATAAAAGAGGGCTGGATATTCAACCTCGAGGCTATGCACGACAAACTGTGGTGCATAGGGAACGATCTTGACGAGGGAGTACTGAAAGGACCGATAGAGATACTCGGTGTAAAGGATATAAACGATTCTTCCGATATCCAGGTACTTATCGATGAAGCTTACGAGCTTGAAAGCGCCGCAAAGGGCAGGGGACTTACGGGCGAACAGTACAAGAGGGCGAAGGAAATGGTAGAGTGGAGAGTCATGCAGAGATACGCTACATGCCTGAACAGCGGCATGGACGAGAGAACTGCCGGCGGATGTTTTGAGGATATGTGAGGGACGATATGGAGAAGAAAGACAAAATGAACAAGACTTCAAGGGAAACATACAGTAAGTATATCGGGAAAAGGTTCCCTGGCAGCAGGAGCATATATGAATATTGCGGTGGCGCGTGGGATCCCGATACGGGCAAGAAGCAGTACATATTCCTCACATATGATGAAAAAGGGAAAAGAGACGGCATATATGTGACAGATTACAAGGGATTCCGTGAAGTGATCGACGGAAAGATATGAGAATTCTATGATACGGAGGTTAAGGCAAAATGGCGGCAGAAAAGAGATATTCAGAAGGCAGGAGCAAGTGGGTTGTATTCTTTGAGGGTGTATTGCATGTGTTCGACAGCGAGAACCAGGCTGACGGATTTATCGATGAGAAGATGGAAGGGGGCGAGAACAAATGAGCACAAGGGCGATAATAGCAAAGCCGGTCAGGGGCGGTTATGAAACCGCATGGTGCTGGAATGACGGAGGGTTGGCTAATCTTGGATATGACCTTGCGTACTTTAGGAGCGAGGAAGATGTTGACAGCCTGATAAATCTGCACAGTTTCTCCTGTATTGGGGATCGTGAGGAGATGAAGTGGTGGAAGAGATACAATGCGTTAGGTGACAAGATAACCGAGCTTCCGAACGGGATGTTCGCACGTCAGCACATACATAACGGCAATGTTGTAGCCGGCGAGGGCGAAAACGGTTTCTTCAGGGATATAAGAACAATGCTTGAACAGGATCTTAGTTTCGTTTATGTGTTCCGTGACGGCAAGTGGGATATTTACAGATAGGAGGGGCGATATGATAAGAGGGAACGGAAGAAAGATCAGAAGAAAGATTGAGAAGTGCCGGTTTACGGATGAGGTGGCAGACCTGCTCGCAAGAAGGATAAGGCAGATGCCGGAGTATAAGGACTGCGAGGTAAGTGACATGGGACCGTTCGGGCTGGGTGCAACATGCAGCGTGCATGTAAAGAGAGCAGGAGAGCTGATAGGATTCCTTACGGTAGGTTATGGCAGAAAGGGGTTCGGGGACTTTGAGTACCTTGACTATGATGCCCCAAGGAAAAACACATATCCCTTAGGTTCGATAGGCGATCTGAACGGTTTTAATACCCAGACACGGAACCTGCCGACAGACATAGGCGAGGCCGTAAAACTTGTATTTGCAATGTAGGAGGTGAAATATATGTACAGAAAATACAGATATTATATAGCGTGCTGTGACAATGACGGTAAGTGCGTAGGTTATCTCAAGAACGATGATTCCGTGTCATCGGATCCCGAAAAGGATCTGAACGAGCTGATGAACTTCGATACAAAGACGGACGCAAACACCAAGGTCATGCAGATGAACCTCGGAAGGCTCCTGCTGCCTAATGGCGTACCATACAGGGCGGTAGCCGTAAGAGGATAGACGAAGGGAGATATGGATATGAAGCTTGAAGAGAGAAAGAAAGGCATTTTAAGGAGAATGAGAGTCCTATACGGGCTAAGGAACTATCTGTTAAAGAACGGCAGGAGCCGTGAGGCCCAGGAGAGGGTGAAAGGACAGTTCATGAAAAACGGGGTTGAGGTGGAGAGCCCTGTTGTGGGTGGAACTGATGCAAACTGGATCCGCCTGCAGAATGATGACGTATTCCTATTCCTTCACGATAACGGCAGTGAGTGGTACCAGCTCGATCCGTTATGTATGTATGGTGAAGAGCTGATAGAGGAATTCAGTTATGAGGATTTCATAACCGAAGTCGGCGGGATCACGGACAGCACCTTTGAGCACGAGCTTGAGTGGTATTATGAATGTTTTTCCGAGCGGCATTATTGCCGTTCAGAGATTGAAAATTGAGGAGGGGAGTGATATTATAAAAATAAAAAGGTTTTTTGTGGGAGGTACCGGATATGGATATGTACAATGTGATAAAGACAGAAACTGATACACGTGGGGAAATCGTCCTTGAGAGCGAGAGCAGACTCAATGTCGGGCTGATGTTCGACAAGAAGTACAGGGGCGAGATCACCTACGAGATAGAGATAAGAAACGGAAGCAGGACAGAGACCGTGACACCTTTTGAGTTCTTCAGGCGGTGGATGACACAGATCCGAAACATCACCGGCCTTTCACAGGCAGTGTTCGCCAGGGAATACGGAATACCCAGGAGAAGTATCGAGAACTGGGAGTCAAGGAACGAGAAGCTCGGGGGCGCTACAAAGGCACCGGCATACGTGCTTGCCCTTCTCGAAAGGGCCGTACGCGAAGACTACGGGATCGGGACAGAGGAATATACGCTGATAAGTGATAACAGCGGCAGACAGAAAGGAGAGTAGAGTTTGTTCAATAGATTTACTTATGCCATGAGGAAAGGAGTGGATGAGTCACTGCCTGACCTTATGGAGAAATTCAGAAAAGACAACGATGAGAAAGAGAAATATTTTGATTCGATGTACATTAAACTTGGGGAGAAGATAGACGGCAAGTCCGACGAGGAACTTGCAACACCGGATACGTTCGGATGCGAATGCCTGTTCCTGAGCCATTTCTACACGGAACAGATGGCTGATGATTTCAGCTTTATCGCAAGGGAATTCTTCATGAACGGATTCCGCGAGGTCGATTTCAGCAAGGGTATAGTGCAGTACGTCAAGGGCAGCAGCGGCGGATGGAGCATCAAGGTGGGGATGTATTTCAGGATCCTGAACCTGATGTGGAATGCCGTGAAACAGGGGAGCGAATATGCAAAGAACTTTTTCCTGTACCTTTATAAGACATATTACCGGAAAGAGTACAAACAGCTCAAGCGTTTCAGGACTATCTCGATAAGCGAGATAAACGCGATATCTGCCAAGAACCCGGAGGACAAGGACGTGTATGCCGTTGCGAGGGTTTATACGATGACCTGGCTCATGGGGATCGAGATCAACAATGCCTATGACAGATATTTTAAGTATGCGGTCCTATCGGAGTATTATGAAAAGTGGAGCGAGTGCGATGAAGAAGCTGACGGTGGGGCGATGTGGGACAGTGAGGAGATCATTGACTGCATGGATGACATAGCATACGAATGCGAAGAGATCACCAAGCGTTACCATATATCAAGCAAATCTGCACTTGCATATCTGAATAAAGTGAAGAAATATATCGAATATGTGCGTGACAATGACTGCGGAAGGGCAGCAGGAACCATCTTCGGTTTGCCGGATGAGAAAAATGTGGTATCCGACCTCGGAGAGACGCTTGCGGAACTTAAGGAGCTCTTCGGTGACGGGGAATACTCCGACAAGGAGATCTTACTGTTCTGGGCGCTCGACTGTGCGGTTTCTTTTGCGAATGACAGCTGCCGTCACAGCAATATGATGATAGAGGAAATTCTCCACGGGTGCGTGATCGACAAGGAATACCATGAAAGCGAATCGTCCGTACTGTTCAATGCCGATGAAATGCGAAAGGGTGTGTTCCGCCTTGACCAGGGAGAGTCTGCTGCCAAGCTTGAGAAAGAAAAGGAAGCCTTAAATGAACAGAAAGGAGAAATGTCTGCTGACAAGGAAAAGGCACTTGTCAATGAGATCGAGGAGCTTCGCCGCAAGCTGCATCTCCAGGAAGGCGAGATAAGAGGGCTTAAGGAAGATCTGTCCGATATGCGAAAGCTGAAAGAAGAAAAGGAAAGGCTTTCCGCAGAAAACACCGGTATGCGTACGGAGCTTGCCGCCTTAAGGAACCATGTCTATAACCTTACGGAGAAGGAGGAGCAGGCCGATACCGTCACGGTTGATGATATGAAGGCGGCCATAAGGGACAAACGTATAATAATCATCGGCGGCGACATAAACTGGGTTAACAAGATGAAG
>OCTX012290358.1_pt1 | contig 16425 bp, 12 predicted proteins | sample 1539691 | NCBI WGS metagenome assembly OCTX01 (sample SAMN02144231, study PRJEB22623) | gut metagenome | biome: sheep rumen | host: Ovis aries | place: New Zealand | reverse complement strand
GTTTTTTAGAAGTTAGCGATGATCTGGTCGAAGGTCACGGCGGGGTCGGTCACGCCGAAGCCTTCCTTCTTCAGCTTCTGCTTGCGGTGCTGCACGGCAGAGACAGAGATGACGTAGATGGCCGAGAGGGCCGTGTTGGAGAGCTGTAGGCGCGCCAGCATACACAGTCGGATGTCCTCCTCGCTGAACTGCGGGTGGGCTGCTCGCAGGCGGCTGACGAAGTTGCCGTCGGCGGTGTCGAGGGTCATCTCTATCTCGCGCCAGTTGCGGGCGTTGATGACGGTGCGCTTGCCGGCCGTCGGCTCCAGCATGTCGAGGATTTCGCTCTTGTCCATGATGTGCCCGCGCAGCATGGCTATCATGGCGTCCTTCTGGCGCAGGCGCTCGGCCAGCTGCTCCGCCTCGCGCTGATGGGCGGCCCGCTCGGCCTCGTGGCGCCGTCGGACGTTGCCGAGCCAGTTGCGGAAGACGAGCAGCAGGACGAGCACAGCCAGCATCAGCACGCCGATGACCGCCGTCATCAGCCGCCGCTGTAGCCCAGCCGACTTCTTCACATAGCCCGGTGCCAGATAGGTGTCGCGGTTGACGGCGAAATTCTGCTCTTCCTTCTTCGTCTCGCTTTCATACGATGGCCGCCAGTGCTTCGTGCCATCTTCGTGGTGTTCCTGCTGGACTTCCTCATACATGCCGACAGGCACGGTGACCTCTCCGAAAGTGAACGTAGACTTAGAAACACGCAGGCTGCACGTATAGGAGAAGTCGTCGTGGGGCAGGGCCCAGAGTGAATCCAGACACTGATAGACGGCGTCGGTGACCGCCGGCGACGGGGGCGCGTCGAGGTGCCGGGCCGCGAGGGCGGCGGCGTGTTCCAAGGTGCCGAAGTGATGCAGGTCGAAGGGAGCGCGGAGGAGCACGGTGTAGCCATAGTCGTTGAGCATCGTCAGCAGCCAACGCGGCTGGTCGGGCGACAGGTGGTAGTGCTTCAGTGCCCGGCGCAGGTAGAACTCGGGGTAAGCCGTATTGTGGAAGGGCAGGCGATTGAAGTACTTGTCGTAGGCGCGATAGGCCAGGGCGTGGTCGCCGGTAGTTTCGGCACAGTGGATGGCCAGATGGAAGAGCTGGTTGACCTGCATGGGCACGATGCTGTCGTTCTGACGACGGCTGAGCACAAAGCAGGCGCGCCCGAAGCGGCGCAGGGCGTCCTCGTCGTCGGTCGTGCCGCCGAGACTCAGCTCTTCATAATAATGGAACACGCGCAGGCGACTGCTGTCATCGGGAGTCAGCGCGTCGTCCGACTTCCGGTCGTCCGACTGGCGGTTGAAGTTCCACGTCTCGGCGTCCGACGTCAGGCAGACCGTCGTGTCGGCGTGGCGCAGGTACCATCGCTCTTCGTAGACCATGGCCCGCAGCAGGTCATAGAGCATCAGCGAACTCTCCGTCAGCCGCGTCGTGTCGACCCGTGCCAGCAATGCCGCCGCACTGTCAGCGTCAGCAAACACCACATTCTCAGCCGCGCGGAGCAGGCGCTTCTGCGGCATGTCGCGCAGACTCCATGCCGTGCCGCCCGCTAAGGCCAGCACCAGCATGGCGATGATGATTCCTACAATTTTTCTTTTCATGTCCTTTGTTCGGTTTTGACGCTGCAAAGGTACGGCAATTCTGCGACTTCTGCAAGTGAAAAGGGTGGAAAGCGCCCTTCCATCCCTTTCTTGCTGACAATGAGCTACTTGCGGGCGCTCCTTCCACCCCTTTTCCACCCTCGGAAGTGGAAAAACACTGACATGGCGCAAAAAAGACTCAGGCCTGCAGCGCTTTTATCGTAATAATTTCGTACCTTTGCCGGCAGAAAACATAAAACCGACTATAAGCATGAAGAGACTATTGACAATGGCAGCCCTGCTGCTGAGTGCCGTCACGATGACGACAGCCGAGACGAAGACCGTGAGCTCGCCCGACGGGCGGCTCAAAGTGACCATCAGCGACGAAGGGGGGCTGGCGCGCTACGCCGTCAGCTACGACGGGCACACGGTGCTGCAGCCCTCGCGCTTAGGCTTAATGACCGACTATGCCGACTTTACCCGCGAACTGACCATCACCCAGGCCGAGCCCAGCAAGACCACCTATGAATACCGTATGCGGCAGACCAAGCAGTCGCACGTCCGCGTAGAGGCCGAGAAGACCACCCTGACGTTCCGCAACGCCAAGGGACTGGAGATGGCTGTCTGCTTCCAGGTGAGCAATAACGACGTCGCCTACTGCTACCGCCTGCTGCGCCCCAAGAAGGACAATCCCAAGTGCGCCGTCGTCAGCAGCGAGGTTACCTCGTTCCGCCTGCCCGACGGCACGACGACGTTCCTCTGTCCGCAGATAGGTCCGATGACGGGCTGGGAGCGCACGAAGCCCAGCTACGAGGAGGACTACAAGGCCGACGCCCCGATGACCGACCGCTCGCTGTTCGGCCAGGGCTATACCTTCCCCTGCCTGTTCAAGGCCCCCCTGTCGTCCCCCGAGGGGGACAAAAAAGCCTCCCCCCGGGGAGGTTTGGAGGGGGCCCTGTGGGTGCTCATCTCTGAGACGGGCGTCGACGGCAGCTACGTGGGCAGCCACCTGAGCGACTTCGACCCGCAGCACGGCTACACCATCGCCTTCCCGCAGGCGGGCGAGAACAACGGCGTCGGCTCGGCCACCGCTGGCGTGCCCCTGCCTTACACCACGCCCTGGCGCACGCTGACCGTCGGCACGACGCTGAAGCCCATCGTCGAGACCACCGTCAGCTACGACGTGGTAAAGCCCAAGTACGAGGCGTCGGCCGACTATAAGCCGGGCCGCTACACGTGGTCGTGGCTCGTCTGGCAGGACGAGTCGATCAACTATCAGGACCAGGTGCAGTTCATCGACCTGGCCGCCGCGATGGGCTACGAGTACTGCCTGGTCGACAACTGGTGGGACCAGCGCATCGGGCGCGACAAGATTGAGGAGCTGTCGCGCTACGCCCAGCAGAAGGGCGTCAGCCTGATGCTCTGGTACAACTCAAACGGCTACGAGAACGACGCCCCGCAGACGCCGCGTGACTGCATGTCGACGGCCATTGCCCGCGACCGCGAGATGGCGTGGCTGAAGAAGATCGGCGTCAAGGGCATCAAGGTCGACTTCTTCGGCGGCGACAAGCAGCCGACGATGCAGCTCTACGAGGACATCCTCTTCGACGCCAACCGCTACGGCCTGCAGGTCATCTTCCACGGCTGCACCATTCCCCGCGGCTGGGAGGTGATGTACCCCAACTACGTGGCCTCTGAGGCCGTGCTCGCCTCCGAGAACGTCTTCTTCACCGAGGGTCATGCCAAGAGCGAGGCCTTCGAGCTGACGATGCACCCCTTCTGCCGCAACGCCGTGGGCACGATGGACTGGGGCGGCACCATCATGAACCGCTACCTGAGCCGCGACAACAAGAGCCGCCACCGCCGCTACACCACCGACGTGTTCGAGATGGCATCGGCCATCGTCAACCAGACGGCCATACAGTGTATTGCCCTGCAGCCCAACAACCTTCTTCCCCCTACGGGGGGGACCGAGGGGGGCTTGCCGCAGATGGAGCTCGACTTCCTGCGCCAGGTGCCCACCACGTGGGACGAGACGCGCCTGCTCGACGGCTACCCCGGCCGCTACGTGGTGCTGGCCCGCCGCAACGGTGACAACTGGTACGTGGCCGGTCTGAACGCCGAGCCGACGGCCAAGGTGCTGACGGTCGAGATGAAGGAGTGGGCCGGCCGTTCCGTCAGCTACTACGTTGACGACCCGAAGCGCGGCCCGCAGCTGCGCCAGCTGAAGTTCGACAAGCGCGGCCGCGCCAAGGTCGCCATCCAGCCTAACGGCGGTGTCATCCTGCAATAGGCAATAGTCTACTACGAATTATACGAATTTTACGAATGGCGCTGGCGCAGCAATTAGTGAAATTCGTATAATTCGTAGTAGCACTACCGCTGCTTGCCGAGGTTAACGCGCACGCCGAGCTGCAGGCTCAGGCTCGTGGGCTTTTCCTTGAAGAAGTTCTGTACGTGGCTCCTGTTGTCGACGTAGTAGCTCAGGCCCGGTTCCACATACAGACCCACCTGCGGCACGACGTCGTACTGCACGCCCAGGCCGCCCTGCAGCGACAGTTGTGGGCGGTCCTTCTCCATATCCTGCGTCACGCCCTCGGTCACGACGCGCGTGTTCACGTTGAACAATATCGTCGCGCTGGCCGCGGCGTAGGCGCTGAACCCCCTTGCCGACCAGAGACGGTAGTTCAGGCCGAGGGGCACGCCGGCGTAGTGGAGTGTCTGTTCGCGCCGTATCAGCGTGGAGCGCATCACCTGCGTGAAGTCCGACCTGAGCTTCGTGTAGACCAGACCGGTGGTCAGCGCCAGCCGCTCCGTCAGCAGGTAGCTCAGCGTCAGACCGAAGGAGACGGGGCGGTAGTGGTCGGCCTGTTCCTCGTAGCCAGCCAGGTAGATGGGGTCGGTGCTTCGGGCCGCCGTGGCCGAGCTGTTAGCATATACTTCGTGGTATTTCTTGGCCATCTCGTCGGCCATCCTCACGCCGTTGCTCGTACTTAGGTCGCTGCCGCCGTTCATGGCGTAGAGGGCGAGAGACCCTGTATGTGAAGGGAGCGTGGTTGTCTGCTTCGCCGCCGCCTGTGCGGTATGATTCGTCGTCTGTGCGGTATGATTCGCCGTCTGTGCAACCTCCTCCGGCGCATGCCTTCCCCTCCCTTCAAGGGGAGGGGTTAGGGGTGGGGTCTGTAATGTTTCCTTCGGCGTTTGGTCAGTCGTTTGTGCGGTGGTAGATGAAGTTACAGACCCCACCCCCAGCCCCTCCCCTTCTTTGCAAGCAAAGCGACCAAGGTCGAGCGGAAGGGAGGGGAAGGCTTCGCCCTGCTTCTCCGCCAATGCGCCCTGGCCCGCCACCAACGCGCCCTTCTCCGGCGCAGGTCTTCCCCTCCCTTCGAGGGGAGGGGTCAGGGGTGGGGTCTGTAATGTTTCTTTCGTCCGATAATCAGTCGTCTGTGCGGTAGAAGCTACGGACCCCACCCCCTGCTTCTCCGGCCACAACAAATAGCCGCCGGACACGGCCAGCGCCGCCAGCGCCGCCGCAGCCGCCCACCGCCGCCAGGAAAGCCTCCCCCTACGGGGGGGACTGAGGGGGGCTTCAATCTCCTCCCACAACCCTTCGGGCGGAGCTACCTCGTAGTCCGCCAGCTTGTCGCGCAGTTGTTGTATCCACTTTGACAATCGCTGTTCACCGTTGTCTTGTTTCATCGCTGTTCCTGGTTTAAGTATTCTCTGATTTGTCTGCTCAGCATCCTCTTGGCTCGGAAGAAGATCGACGACGACGTGCTCTCCTTGATGCCTAACAGCTGGGCTATCTCGCGGTGCGGCCGGCGTTCGAAGACGTAGAGGTTGAGCACCGTGCGGTAGTTTGGCGGCAGCCGCCCTATCATCGCCGTCAGCACGTCGGGGGGCACGCCGCCGATGTCGGGTTCGTCGGGCTCGTCAGGTTCGTCGGGCAGGCTGTCGACGGTCATGAACCGCTGGTGCTCGCGCAGGTAGTCGACGGCGCGGTTGCTGACGATGCGCCCCACCCACGAGCGCAGCGACCCCTCGCCGCGGTAGCTGAAGCGGCCGACCGTGCTGAGTATGCTCACGAAGCTGTCCTGTATGACGTCGCGCACCTCGTCGGCCTGGGGCAGATACCTCAGTCCGACGGCCATCGCGTAGCCCGCGTAGCGGTCGTAAAGCCGTCTGAGGGCCGCCCGCTCGCCGCCCTTTATCGCCTCCAGCAGCTGTCGCTCCGTCTCCACTTCTATCGGTCTATGATTCGTTCCTTAGTATTGTAATACAGGTTGAAGGGCCGTTCGGCTATCACCGTGCTCCAGACCATCGTTGCCGCGTCGGTGATGAGGAATCCCCTGACGTGGTAGGCTATCGTCCAGCCCATGGTGTCGAGCTTGAAGACGGCGGTGCCGGGCTCGTCGGTGAGCAGCTCGACCACGTACCTCACGCCGTTGACGGTGTTACCGAATGCACCTCCGGTGCAGTAGGTCGCACTGGCCACGTTGACTGCCGTGTTCTGGATGTCATTGTAGAAGGCCTTTTCGGTATAGCCCTTTTCGGCTATGCTGATTTCAGCGGGCAGACCCAGGTTCACGACGTCCACGAGTGGGCTTTTGTCTGTGCCGGAGAGCGAGCTTTCATAGTTAGTCCTGAAGCAGAGCTCCGTCAGCTTCGATTCCGGCAGCCTGACCTTCAGCTTGTGCCCCGATACCACGAGCCGCGCCGTGTCGACCACCTGCTGGTCAATCGACCACTCGCCGCTGAACTCGCCATCCGAAATACCTCTCGACTCGGTGTCTTGTATGCTGTTTCTGACGTCGGCCACATCCCACGAATCGCCTTCTTTGCACGCCGCCGTCATCAGCGTGCTCACCGCCACGACTGCCGCCAGCCATATTGTTTTACCCATTCTTTTCATACCTTTTTTTATTATATAACGGGGGAATGCCGGAATCTTGCACCTCGGGGCCAATTTTTTTTCAGTCCTCTACTCGTTTCCTTTTTTAGGCACGGAAAAACACGGAAAACACTGTTCTTTCCAGCCAGACAGTGTCCATCCGCGTTTTTCCGTGCCAAAAATGATAGCGGCTTTTTTCCTGTTATAATTGTCAATCGCAGGAAACAAGCCGCACTTCCTGCACTTCCCGCACTACACCCTCACTGTCAGACGGTTACGCCGCCGCCAACCCCCGACTGCCGCCAACCAACCGCCACCCGAACCGGCACCCGGCCGCCGCGGCCGACATTCACGGGCGGTGAATAATTGTTCCGCGCCGTGGAATAATTGTTCCAGGCCGTGGAACGTTTGTCCCAGGCCGTGGGAACATCGTGGCGCGCCGCCTTTCGCGGCGAAGTCGGGTGTCGGGAGTGTCGGTAGTGCGGGTTGTTTTCTATGATTAGCTACTATTAGGGGCCAGGGGTGGGGTCAGTAACTCCTAAACGCGGATAACACTATTTAACACTGCGGAGTGCAGGATTCGCGCCCGTCAGCCGTTATACAAGCAGACGAACATTAAATAAACAACGTATGTTATGAAAAAGATTCAAGCCATTATCGTGCTGGCGGCAGCTGTACTGACGGGCTGCAACAGCGAGAGCGACAGCCAGCAGCCAACAATCTGTCCCGTCGCGCCCACAAGCCTGCAGCTGACGCGCGCCGAACAGCAGATGGTGACGGCGAGCAATGACTTCGCCTTCAAGCTGTTCAGCGAGGTGCAGGACGGCGTGAAGAGCCAGATCGTGTCGCCCCTCAGCATCACCTTCGCCCTCGGTATGCTGAACAACGGCGCAGCGGGCGAGACGCAGAAGCAGATCAACGACGTGCTGGGCTTCGCCGACACGGGTGCCGACGGCATCAACACCTTCTGCTACAAGTTGCTACAGGGCGCCGGCACGCTCGACCCGCTGACCAAGGTGCTGATAGCCAACACCATCTACATGAACAAGCCTTACGAACTGCAGACGGAGTTCGTAAGGCTGGCAAAGACGTTCTACGACGCAGAGCCTGAGACTCGCGACTTCCACGACGGCATGACCCGCGACGTCATCAACAAGTGGGGCAGCGACCACACCGAGGGAATGATTGAGGAAGTGCTGAAAGAGGATGAGTTCAATGCTGATGCCGTAAGCTACCTGCTGAACGCCATCTACTTCAAGGGCATCTGGGCAATGAAGTTCGACAAGGCGCTGACTCAGGAGGAACAGTTCCTGCATGCCGGCCTGACCAATGAAGTGACGTATGCCCAGATGATGCACCAGACGACCAACTTCGAATATGGCGAGACCGCCGACTGCCAGGCCCTGCGCCTGCCCTACGGCAACGGCTCATTCCAGATGACGGTGCTGCTGCCCAAGCGCCGGACTAACGACCTGCCCAAAGTGCCCTCGGCCGAGGAGTGGCAGCAGCTGGACCAGCAGATGACGTCCAAGCTTGTCGACGTGTCGCTGCCCCGCTTTGAGACTACGACCAACATCGACCTGAAATCCATCATGAAGAAGCTCGGCATGCCCGATGCCTTCGATGACGAGAAGGCCGACTTCAGCCGCTTCTGCAACGTGCCGGTCTATATCGGTCTGATGAAGCAGATGGCCAAGGTGAAGCTCGACGAGGAGGGCACCGAGGCGGCTGCCATCACCGTCATCGACATGGATTTGGGATCTGCCGGGCCAGACCCTAAGTACATTGCCTTCCGTGCCGACCACCCATTCCTCTACGTCATCAGCGAGCAGCAGACGGGAGCCATTCTGTTCATCGGGCAGTACACGGGGTATTAGTGTTTAATAAGTCAAAGACGTGCTAATTCTGCTTAAATTGCCGGCTGAAAGATTGGTGCTTACGCTAAAAACCATTACTTTTGCAGCAAACTTTCTAAACCAGCAAATAAAGCAGGAATGAAGAAGCAGATTATCCTCCGTCCGCTGATGGCCGCAGTCCTCGCCCTGCTCACGATGACGGCCCGTGCACAGCGGCAGCTCATCGTGGCCGACGTCGAGACGCACGTGCCCATACGCGGGGTGAACGTGGTGAGCAGCAGCCACCGCGCCGACACCACCGACTGGCAGGGACTGGTCACCGTGCCCGACACGTGTCGCTCGCTGTCGTTCTCGCACGTGAAGTACGAGAGCCGACTGCTGAACGTCAGCGAGGTGAAGGACACGGTGTTCCTCATCTCGAAGCTCATGGGACTGCCCGAGGTGACCGTCTACGGCCAGGACCTGAGCGAGGACCGGCTGAAGGAGCTGAAGCGGCAGCTGCGCATCGCCAAGACCGAGGCGCAGCTGGCCGCCGCCGACCCGTCGCGCGGCTTCAACGTGCTGGGTCTGGTGCAGAAGCTGCTGAAGCGCCGCAAGGAGAGCAAGAAGGAGCGGCTGCGCAAGATGCTGGAGGAATACTGATAAGGGAAAAGTGAAGAGTGAAAAGTGAAGAGTGAAAAATATATAAGGTTGCTGGGGCCGCTGACGACGGTGCTGTGGGGGCTGGCCCTGGCCTACGTGGTCTACTTCGTGGCCCGCGTGGCCTTCCTCCTGGAGAATCGTGACCTGTATGCCGGGCTCACGACGGGGCACCTCGTGGAGCTGTTCGGCGGCGGACTGATGTTCGACACGTCGGCCATACTGGTGACCAACATCCCCTTTGTCGTGCTCGTGTTGCTGACGCCCTGGCGGCGGCTGGCCAAGTGGGTCTACGTCGGCGTGAACGCCGTGGCGTTGGCCGTCAACCTGGCCGACTGCGTCTACTTCCGCTACACCATGCGGCGCACGACGACCACCGTATTCAGCGAGTTCAGCCACGAGAGCAACCTCGGCGGCGTCGTCGCCACCGAACTGATTGGCCACTGGTATCTGGTCGTGCTGGCCGTCGTGCTGGTAGTCGCCCTGTGGCGACTCTACCGCGACCCGGGACCCGCCAACCCCGCCGGGTGGCGCTGGTGGCAGTGGTACCCCGTGCAGGTGGTCGTGCTGGCCGCGCTGGCCCCGCTCGTCGTGGCGGGCATCCGCGGCGGCTTCACTACCGCCGTGAGGCCCATCACCATATCGAACGCCAACCAGTATGCCGACCGGCCCACCGAGGCGGCGCTGGTGCTGAACACGCCCTTCTCGCTCTACCGCACCATCGGCAAGGACGTCTTCGTCGTGCCCGACTACTACGACGACGCCAGCCAGCTGGAGGCCGTCTACTCGCCCGTTCACGTGCCCAGCGACTCGGTGCCGATGACGCGGAAGAACGTCGTCGTGCTCATCGTCGAGAGCTTCGGCCGCGAGTATATCGGGGCGCTGAACCGCAGCCTCGAGAACGGCCGGTACCGGGGCTACACGCCCTGCGTCGACTCGCTGATAGCCCGCAGCACGACGTTCACCCGCTCCTACTGCAACGGGCGGAAGTCGATCGACGGCATGCCCAGCATCCTCTCGTCGATACCCATGTTCGTCGAGCCGTTCTTCCTGACGCCGGCCTCGATGAACCACGTCGGCGGCATCGCCTCGCTGCTGGCCGGCGAGGGCTACGAGACGGCCTTCTTCCACGGGGCACAGCGCGGCTCGATGGGATTCATGGCCTTTGCCCGCTCGACGGGCTTCCAGCAGTACTACGGCCGCGAGGACTACGTCGACGACCCCCGATTCGGCGGCGACGCCGACTTCGACGGCATGTGGGCCATCTGGGACGAGCCCTTCCTGCAGTACTACTGCGCGAAGATGACGGAGATGCGTGAGCCGTTCATGACGGCCGTCTTCACCGCGTCGAGCCACCATCCCTACGCCATCCCCGACAAGTACAAGGACACCTACCCCGAGGAGGGCATCGTCATCCATAAGTGCATACGCTACACCGACATGGCCCTGGGACGGTTCTTCAGTGAGGCCAGCCGACAGCCCTGGTTCAAGAACACCATCTTCGTGCTGACCAGCGACCACACCAACCTGTCGGACCACGACTACTACCAGACCGACCTGGGCGGCTTCTGCTCGCCGATAGTCATCTTCGAGCCGGGGCGCGAGCCTGCGATGCTCGACAAGATTGCCCAGCAGATTGACATCCTGCCCACCGTGATGGGCATGCTCCACTACCCGAAGCCCTACTTCGCCTTCGGCATCGACCTGCTCGGCACGCCTGCCGACGAGACGTGGGCCGTCAACTATCTGAACGGCGTCTACCAGTACGTCAAGCACGGGCTGGTGCTGCAGTTCGACGGCAGGCAGACCAAGGCCGTCTACGCCCTCACCGACTCGCTGATGCAGCAGAACCTCGTCGGCCGCGTGCCCCAGCAGGCGCAGATGGAGCGCGAGGTGAAAGCCATCATCCAGCAGTACATGGAGCGCATGACGCAGGACCGGCTGATGCCGTAGGACGAAGAATTGCGGGGAAATATTTGGCGCTTTGCTTTCTTCTTTGTATCTTTGCATGCAAAACGGAAGGAATATGGCTGTCAAGAGGAAATACCCGGTAGGAATCCAGGATTTTAAGGGTCTTCGTGAAGACGGATACGTGTATGTAGATAAGACACCGCTTATCTACAAGATGATTACGCAGGGGAAGCCCTACTTCCTCAGCCGGCCCAGGCGATTCGGCAAGTCGCTGCTGGTCACGACGCTGGCCGCGATATTCGAAGGCCGGCGCGACCTGTTCGAGGCCTTCACGACGAAGGACGGCATCGAGCAGCCGCAGCTCTTCATAGCCACCACCGACTGGGACTGGGAGCCCCACCCCGTGTTCCGCTTCGACTTCAGTGCCGGCGACCTGACGACCATCGGGCAGCTTGACACGCTGATCGACGAGACGCTGAAGGGCTATGAGCGGAAGTATGGCATTACGCCCGGCGTAAGGGATGCCAACATCAGGATGGTAAACCTTCTGCGCACCAGCCATGAGCTGACGGGGCGGCGCGCCGTCGTCCTCGTCGACGAATACGACAATTTCATACTCCACGCCCTGGGCGACGCTGAGAAGGTGGCAACGGCCCGCCAGCGGTTCCAGAACCTGTTCGGCCCGCTGAAGAGCGAGGACGAGCACCTGAAGTTCGTCTTCATCACCGGCATCTCGAAGTTCAGCCAGATGGGCGTGTTCAGCAAGCTCAACAACCTGGCCAACATCTCAATGGTCGCTGCCTACGATGCCATCTGCGGCATCAGCGAGGAGGAGCTGACGACGCAGCTGAAGCCTGACATTGCCCTCATGGCCGAGCATAACAACACGGGCTACGACGAAATGCTCGCCAGGCTGAAGCGGCGATACGACGGCTACCACTTCAGCCGTGCCATGACCGATATGTACAACCCCTTCAGCCTGTTCAATGCCTTCAGCAACAAATACTTGTCTGACTACTGGTTCGACCGGGGCACGAGTGGCGCGCTCATCAAGATGCTGGCCATGATGCCGCCGGTGGACATGGCCGAGAACGAGGGCGTCGTGCTACCCGACACGGCCTTCGACCTGCCCTTCGAGAACTTTGACGACCCGCTGCCCATTCTCTATCAGAGCGGCTACCTGACGATTACGGACTTCCAGCAGATAGGCGAGATGGGCATGTACACACTGGGATTCCCTAACCTGGAGGTGCGCAAGGGCTTTGCCGATTGCCTGTATAGGCACGTGGACAGCAGCCAGCCGGCCTTGAAGAGCCGCAACGCGCTGCTGCTGGCCTACAACGCATTCTACCTGAGCAACGACTTGGCGCCGTTCATCGAGGCCGTCAGGGTGTTCTTTGCCAGTGTGCCTTATCAGTGGGAGAAAGACAATCGTAACGAGCACTACTACCATGCTATCCTTTACACACTACTTGCTGCATTCGGCGCCGACGTCCGTGCGGAAGAACCTTCAGCAAAGGGCTGTTCTGACCTGACGCTGAAGATGCCGAAGGGCATTTATGTGATGGAAATAAAATATAACCACTCCGCCGACGAGGCGCTCGACCAGATTGACAAGAAAGGCTATGCCGAAAAGTATCTCTCTGACGGACGACCGATAACCAAGGTGGGCATTGCGTTCAGTTCTGAAGAGCGAAACATTACGGAGTGGAAAACGTCGGACTGAAGATGCGCGTGATAAAAAAATTCGCAGTAGTGTGGAACCTGCTGCTGCTCTACGTGGCCTACGGCATAACCCGCCTGGCCTTCTTGCTCGAGAACTATAGCCTCTATGGACACGTCATGGACGGCGGAGACAAGGTGTGGGACATCGTCGCCGGCAGCCTGCTCTTCGACACGTCGGCCATCGCCTATACCAACGCCCTCTACATCCTGATGGTGCTGCTGCCCTGCCACCTGAAGGAGACGCCGCTCTGGCGGCGCGCCTGCAAGGTGGTCTACATAGTGGTCAACAGTCTGGCGCTGGCCGTCAACCTGGCCGACTGCGTCTACTTCCAGTACACCGCGCGCCGAACGACGACCGCCTTCTTCAGCGAGTTCGGCAGTGACGACAAGCTGGGCAGCATCGTCGGCTACGAACTGCTGAACCACTGGTACCTGGTGCTGCTCTTTGCCGCCCTCGTCGTGCTGCTGAGCCGCGCCTACGTCACGCCGCTGCGGCCGACGGTGCCCCGCCGCCGCTACTATGTGGTGCAGACGCTGCTGCTCGTCGTGGCCGCCTACCTGTGCTGGGCCGGCATGCGCGGCAACTTCTGGGACGGGCGCCCCATCAAGATCAGCACGGCCAACCAGTACATCATCCGTCCCAACGACGCCTCGCTGATACTCAACACGCCCTTCTCCATGCTGCGCACCGTCGGCAAGAGCGCCTACGTCAACCCCGCCTACTACCAGAGCGACGACGAGCTCGAGCGCGTGTTCACACCCATACACCAGCCCCTGGCCCAGGACAGCGTACGGCCGAAGAAGAACGTCGTGGTCATCTTCCTCGAGAGCTTCGGACGCGAGTATTTCGGCAGCCTGAACCGCGACGTGCTGCCCGGCTACAAGGGCTACACGCCCTTCCTCGACTCGCTCGTCGAACGGGCCGTCACCTTCCGCTACACCTTTGCCAACGGTCGCTCCAGCGTCGACGCCATGCCCTCGGCACTGTCGGGCCTGCCGATGTTCGTCGAGTCGTTCGTGGCCGCCTCGCACGCCAACAACCAGCTGGGCGGCATGGCGGCCTGCCTCGACAGCCTGGGCTACCAGACGGCTTTCTTTCACGGCGCTCCGGCGTCGAGCTTGGGCTTCCAGGGCTTCTGTAAGTCGACGGGCTTCAGCGACTGCTGGAGCCAGGAGGACTTCGAGGCCGACAGCCGTACTGAGGGCCGTGCCGCCTACGACCAGTGGTGGGGCATCTGGGACGAGCCCTTCCTGCAGTATTTCCGCATGAAGATGGGCGACATGAAGGAGCCGTTCATGACGGCACTCTTCACCCTGACCAGCCACCACCCCTTCCACGTGCCGCCGCAGTACAAGGACGTCTACCCCGAGGAGGAGATGCCTATCCATAAGTGCATACGCTACACCGACCACGCCCTGAGCCGGTTCTTCAGCGAGGCCGCCAAGGAGCCGTGGTTCAGCAACACGGTGTTCGTCCTGACGGGCGACCACACCAACATGAGCAACCACGCCGAGTATAAGAGCGGGACGGGGCAGTTCTGCACCTCAATCATTATCTACGACGCCAGCGGCGAACTGCAGCCCGGCATGCGCGACGGCATTGCCCAGCAGACCGACATCCTGCCCACCATCCTCAATCTCGTGGGCTACGACCGTCCCTACATGGCCTTCGGCTGCGACCTGCTCAGCACGCCGCCCGACGAGACGTGGGCCGTCAACTACCTGGACGGCGTCTACCAGTATTGTCAGGGCGACTACGTGCTGCAGTTCGACGGCGAGAAGACCATCGGCCTGTACCGTCTCGACGACTACCGCATGCAGCACGACCTGAAGGGTCGCGTGGACAGCGAGCCGCTGATGGAGCGCAGGCTGAAGGCCATCATACAGCAGTACATGGCGCGGATGATCGGCAACCGGCTGGTGCCTTAGTGACAACAGCTCGCGCCCCCCTGCTTAGTAGATGTGGCGGAAAAGATAGTCGAAGTGCTTGAAGCTGGCCTCGGTCAGCGGGCGGGCGGCCTCCTCAATCCAGTAGAGGGGCACGTCGCGGTACATGGCTGCCGCCAGCGTGAACGTGCTCGGCGCACCCATCAGATAGTCGCAGTGTGAGAACAGGCACAGGTCCTGGGCGGGATTGCCGTCGGGGAAGACCACCCGCGCTTGCGGCAATTGGCTGACGAAGAAGTCGCGGTTGAGCTTCGGGTCGTTGCCGCAGACGTAGACGGTTGTCTTGGCGCCGGGGTGCAGGTCGAGGAACTGCCTGATGATGGCGACGAACTGCTCGTCGGTGTACATGAAGCGGCCGTCGTAGAACGTGGCGTAGTCGCCGCGGCGGATGTGGACGCCCAGCTTCAGGCTGTCGTCGGCAGTCAGTCGGGCCACGTGGCGCTCAATGTCGTCGTGGAAGGCAAACAGGGCAATGATTTCCTCCTTGTACTTCAGAAAGAGGTCGTACCAGCGCGCCTCCCAGCCCGTGGCCACCACCAGGCGCCGGCTGAGCATCACCTGCTCTTGGCGGCTGCAGTCGGCGCCGGCGTCGTCGAACCTGACGGTGGGAATCAGCCGCCACTTGGCCGCATACTTCGCCAGGACGTAGGTCAGGAGGTTGTGGTGCCTGGTGTCGCCGATGTGGAACCACGGATACTTGTAGGCGAAGCGCATCGACATGGTCGGCCGGCCGTGCTCGCGCCCCCAGGCGTACAGATGGCCGTACTGCAGCATGTTGTTGGCCATGCGGCCCTTGTCGTGAACGAAGATCATTGCTCGGCCCCCTCCCGTGGCACTACCTTGCCGTCGACCACCACGAAGCGCTCGTTGAACTCCTCGCGGGTGCGCTTCCAGCGGTTATGGCTCCACAGCCACAGCTCGGGCTGCCGACGTATGTTCTGTTCCAGCATCTGGAAGTAAATGTCTACCGACTCGAACGCCTTCAGCTCCTGCGGCCGCCGCGTGATGAGCTTGAACTCGGCCACGTAGTAGCCGCGCCTGACGCGCTGCACGTCGGCGTAGAACAGGGCCTGGCCGTTCTTCACGGCTATGCGCTCGGCGCCGGTCATCACCGGCGTGTCGTGGTTCAGGAACTGGCACCAGTGGTGGATGTTGTTCCAGTGGGGCACTTGGTCGCCGATGTAGCCGATGACGGTGGGCTGCTGCTGTCGTCGGTACTCCACCGTCTTGCGCAGGATGTCGACCAGGGCGATGCACTCGGCTCCCCAGCGCTGGCGCATAGCCAGGAACAGGCGGTCGAAGACGGGGTTCTCCAGCGCGTGGTACAGCTGTCCGCACTTGGCCTTGTCGGTCACCCAGAGGGGCAGCGACGTTATCCACTCCCAGTTGAACAGGTGGCCCAGGTAGATGGCACACGACTGTCCGTTGGCAATGCAGGCGTTGATGTCGTCGATGCCCTTGAACACCATGTGGCGCCTCATCTGCTGCTCGCTCATGGTCATCATCTTCACCGTCTCGGCGAAGTAGTCGCACAGGCTGTGGTAGAAGCGGCGCTCCGTCAGCCGCAGTTCCTCGCGGCTCTTCTCGGGGAACGACGACTCCAGGTTGCCCCTGACCACCTTCACCCTGTAGCCAATGACCTTATATATAATGAGGTACAACAGGTCGCTCAGCAGGTAGTGTACCCAGAAGGGAAGCAACGACAGCAGGTAAGCGAAGCCGTTGACAAGGCTATATGTCAGTCTCATAGATCTTGCTGATTTCAGTATAGAAGTGTTCGTAGTTCAGACGGGCGTCGTAGTCGGCCTTGGCCTGGCGGCCCAGACGGCGGCGCAGTTCGGCGTCGGCGGCGAGGCGG
>OCTX012251927.1_pt1 | contig 16431 bp, 13 predicted proteins | sample 1539691 | NCBI WGS metagenome assembly OCTX01 (sample SAMN02144231, study PRJEB22623) | gut metagenome | biome: sheep rumen | host: Ovis aries | place: New Zealand | reverse complement strand
TCAACAGAGTTTATTTTCGTCTGAGAATGCCAACGACTACCAGCAGATAGCCAGCGAGGCAGAGCATGGGGGCTACGACGATACGACGCGTTGAGAAAACATCAGGATTGAAAGCCTGCTCCGTGGTGCCATCGCCAGACATCAACAAATAACCTATGATGATCAGCATACAGGCAATGAGGAGGATGATGCGACTATTCAGAAGGATCTGAAGGATACGATTAGTGTAGTGGGACATAGCGGTCATAATGTTTTATATATTGTTGGTAAATGTCAGTTCTGTCATATTGTGCAGCCACGATGAGAGCCTGCTGCAGGTTTTGCTGCCATAGGCTACGTGAATAGTTGGAAACAGCACGCCGCGAGGAGTCGATGGTGCCTATCCACGAGAGCCACTCAACGGAACGTCTCAAAAGGTTGGAGACGATGGCGTCGCCCTGTTTGGAGAGATTGTTCAGATAGAAGCAGCGGGCCATGGCGAGAGCTGAGTCGGTATAGGGAATGTTCTCCTCAGGCATCTCCTGTTGCCACTTGCGGCAGACCTTCAATGCCCGTTGGGTATCACCCTGCTGAAGCAGTGAGTCAATAAGCACCCCCATGATAAACTGATGGGTGTTGGCCATATGCTTTACATCTTCATCGATATAGAGTCCTTTGGTGCTTAGTCCGCCATAGCGATAGCGGTGCATGATGTTGTTGTAGAGGCGTTCTACATCCACCTGACGGCCGTCGGCAGTGGGCGATATGCGATAGGCCAGACCTTCGAGTACCAGATGGTCACGGAGGAACGACAGGTTATTGCCCATGCTGATAGACATATAGAAAGGACGTGTCCATACGGCATTTGACAGCATTTCCAGCACCATCAGCTCATTTTTCAGCAGATACTGCTTGCCCTTCAGCGAAATGACCATGGTACCTTCTGAGGATGGGATGGAAAGGCTATCGGTATTGATGGGCAGGTATTCCATCTTTCCTTGCCGGTAGTCTTCATGGCTCCAGCTGATGGGCAAGGCAGGCGAGTCATAGGCAGGGCGCTTCATCTGGTCAATATACCAATCGGTCTGCAGATATTCCAGGTTACAGTCACGAGTATCTCTACGCACACCTTCCACCTCTTGATTATACCACAAAGGAAACGTGTCATTGTCGCCATTGGTAAAGATTACGGGAAAGCCCTCATCCTGCATGGTCATCAGATAGTTCCTTCCGAAGTCGCGACAGGTATAGCGACCAGAGCGATCGTGGTCGTCCCATGTCTGCGAAGCCATCTGCAAGGGGATGAGGAGTGCCAAGGGGGCCAGTTTTCTGAAGTTGGCTGCGCCCAAGCCTATCCAGATGGCAAAGGCATAGAACGAGCCGACATAGGCATAGTCACGCTCTCGTGGTTGCATAGGTGTCTGGTTGAGATAGACCACAATAGCCAAACCCGTCATCACGAATAGCAACGAGACAATCCATAGCTGTCGACGACCCTCACTACCCTTTCGCCACTGCCAAAGCATGCCCAGCATGCCCAGCAGTAGGGGAAGACCATAGAACACATTGTGCCCTTTATTGTCTGCCAGGTCGGCTGGCAACTTCGACGTGTCGCAGCCCAGCAACCAGTCGTCAATCCATCGGAAACCCGTTATCCAGTTGCCGTGCTCTACCTCACCCTGCCCTTGGATATTGTTCTGCCGACCCACAAAATTCCAAAAGAAGTAGCGCCAGTACATGAAATTCACCTGATAGGACAGGAAATAGCGCAGGTTCTCACCCTTGGTAGGCACGCCGTCATGCGTCTCGATGTCGCCCATCCAACTCTCGTAGGCACTGGCGTGGTACATAGAATAGATACGAGGATAGAGCGGTGTCTGACCATACTGTTCACGACTCAGGTATCTGCCCAGCGTGGAGAGCGTCTTGGGCTCGTTCTCACACATTGGTAGACAGGCATTGGCACGAACAAGGATGACGCCATAGCTGCTGACACCCACCAGAAACATCAAGAGACAGGAGAATAAGAGTCTGAGAAGTCTACGACGCGCCTTGACGAGGCGTGTAAAGAGATCCTTCTTGCGGAACCAAACGACGAAAGCCATTGCTGGCAGGCAGAGCAGACAGAGCAGATGAACACCGATGGAGAGGCCCGTTATATAGGCAATGAGAAGAATCCAGCGATTGCTGCGTGGACTGTCAGCCTCATCCTCCCATTTCAAGATAAGCCAGAACATCAGCGCCGTGAGGAACGAGGAGAAGGCATAGACCTCAGCCTCAACAGCCGAGAACCAGAAAGTATCGCTGAAGGTATAGGCCAAAGCGCCCACCAGTCCGCAGGCCTCAATGGTGATAACTTCGGAAATGCTGACGGTATCCATGGTTGGAAAAATCAGTTTCTTGGCTAAGTGTGTGATGGTAAGAAACAGAAAGAAGATGCAGCCTGCACTCAAGAGTGTCGACAGCAGATTAACCATCAGCGCCACTTGTGATGGTGAGCGGGCAAACTGAGAGAATAGGTTGGCCACCAGCATGAAGAACGGGGCACCAGGCGGATGACCAATCTCCAATTTGTATCCACACGTAATGAATTCAGGACAGTCCCACAAGCTGGCCGTCGGCTCTACGGTGAGACTATACACCACAGCAGCGATGGCAAACGAGAGCCACGCCATGAGGATGTTGAGTTTGGAAAAAGTTGTTTGTTGCATAAAGCTTGCTGAAATTTTCGGCAAAGCTAGCAACAATTATGGATATATAGGGAGAAAACTGTCTGACATTTCTCTGACATTTATCAACGAGTAAGCTAACTATTTGATAGTCAACTCGTACGCGCGTCCTCTGTCTGACTCTATTTTTAGGTCAGAATGTTCTTCTATAATGGGCCTCAGTCTGCGAATCAACGTATATAGCGTCTCGTTGGCATCAGGTTTCTTAGGCCAGAGGGCATCACAAATCTCTGTTTTTGTCAGTTGGTGGGCATCCGAACGGAAGAACATCTCCAGCAGTTGTTGCTGCATGGGCGTCAACTTGATACGCTGACCTTGTACATCGTAGAAAGCGCCATCAGCCTCAGCATAGCACAGTCCACCATATTGCAACATACCAGCCAACTGCATGACATCCTTTCGATGACAATAGAAACAAAAAGCAGCCCACAGCAGCGTCATAATCCATAAAATCAAGGTTGGACGCTGGTCGGACAAGCTGAAAATGGTGGCCTCCGAACAGTGGGCATAAGCCTTGAACTCACGTCCCTTAGTATCGACAGCAATGGTTGCCTTACCACGCAACTCTGCTATCTGCAAGTGACTATTGAATGACTGAATAGTATCTTGCGTGATGACATTGCTCTGCTGCTTGGCCAATGCCGACGACAGTGCCTGACTCATATCATCAACCACCTGTCGCTCCGTAGCATGATAGCTGACGAGACTCGTTGCACATGAGGCAACGATCATGACGAAAAGTACAATGACTAAATGCTGCTGTTTCATATCTGTGTGCAAAGATACAAAAGAAATCACCACCCGACAACGGATTAACAGGGTTTAACCCTCTCACAAACATCAAGGGGGACTCACTATGGAACCGACAACATAGCCTCAGCCTTCTGCATCATCTCTTGAAGAGCAGCAGTGGGTTTTTCCTCTTTGCGGGCAAGTTCGAGGAACTGTTGGAGATAGGGTCTCGCCTGTTTCTTGTCCTCCAACAGCAGAGCGTAGGTGTTGCCAATATTATAATAGGTAGCGATAGACTTAGGGTTGTAGGTAAGATGCTCCTTCCAGGCAGCGATAGCCTCAGCATAGTGTTCCGTCAGGTAGTAGCCCTCGCCCCGTGACAGGGTGATGGCCTTCATGATGGTAGTATCGGGCTGCATCAACTGGGTAGCGAGATCCAGGTAGCGCAATCCTTCTTCATAGCGCTTCGTGTCGACACACACCACACCAAGACGATAGGCACAGCCTGGATGTTGCATCTGGCTGAGAGCGAATGCTGGGAGCAGGCATTTATAAGCCCTTTCGAGGCTGTCGATTTGTGTGTAGCTCATACCAGCAGAATAGAGGGTGTTAAAGACGGAGTCGCCTTGCTGCAACAGTTTGTCATACAACTTAGTTGCAGCAGTGAAGTCACGATTCATAAACCATGCATCGGCCAGTGCTCTGTTGACAAGGATATTCGTAGAATCCTTCAAAGTATATTTCAGTCCACAGATAATCCCGTTCTGAGGTTGATCGTTTTTAGCAAAAGCGAGGATGAGCCCTGCCACAATCTCAGCATCCATCGGGAAACGCCCAAGTAGCTGGCTTGCCCAATAGATATAGGAGTCAGTGTCGCCCTGCTTCTGATAACCCAGCGCCAACTCGCGAAAAGCATCATGCGTGAGACTGTCCTCAGGCATATTCTTTAGCAACTCAGTAGTCTGACGATAGTTGGCACGTTGGTAATGGCAGTCTGCCAACTTCAGTCTTACGTGACGCGGAACTATATCTTTAGGAACATATGGCTTAGACAAACTGAAATCCTTATCCATCGAGAAACGGGTGATATCCTGAGACTGCGCCAAGTCGTATGCCTTCTGATAATACTGCAGCGCCTCGAAGGTATTATATTGCTGCATACAGCTATCACCCTTCTGTACGCAAACAGTAAGAGAGTCAAGAGCCTCGCCCTTGGCGGGGGAAACCGTCAACAAGGCGAGGGTGAGTATAATGACTATCAGCATATTATTATAAGAATCCTCATTTCATTTTCACAACGACTACAGAACTCTCTTTAGTCTCTTCAATTTTACTATCGGGGAGAGCGAAAGAGATTGGCACCGTGTACTTCACATTGACAGCTTTACCATTCTGCATGCCTGGTGTCCAGTTTGGCATCGAACTGAGGACACGAAGAGCCTCCCCATCAAGTTCTGGCGATACGCTCTTTACAACCTTCACATTGCTGATGCTGCCATCCTTCATGACGACGAAGGTTGCGATGACTCGACCTTGTATACCAGCCTTCGCTGCAGATTCAGGATAGCGGATGTTTTTGGCAAGATACTCAAAGAGAGCTGATGGGCCACCTGGGTACTCTGGCATCTGCTCGACGACATCAAAGAATTCTGGGTTCTGTTCAACAGGGACGAAGACATCTTTCACTTCTTTTTGAACGCCAACTTCAGGATTGTCGATACGCGCATTGCTGGCAGTATCGGGAATAATCTCAATGGAATTATTGCCCATCTTGGCAGTAGCATTCTTCTTGCCCTTCTTGACAATCTTCTTGGGAGGCTGCTTATAGACATAGTCATTGACAGTTTCAGCATTCAGAGCGAGGGCAACACCTACGATAGGTATGAGGGCGAGCAGTTTCAAGAAACTGCTGCGCGGTGATTTCTTATGTAACATCATGGTTATACGGTTTTTGAGGGTACTGTGAGAGATACCGTTGGCAATGGAGTACCCGCCAATGCTTGCGGCCTTGGTGATTAACAGATATTGATATTGACGCGCGTTAATCCCTTGAGAGAGTACTGCACCGTCGGCCTCGTATTCGTGGATGGCACGCAAATCTTGGCACAGCATCCACATAGCTGGGTTGAACCACTGGAGGGCGGTGAGAAGGTCGACGAGGAGTACGTCGCACGAATGGTGCAGACGGATGTGTCCTCGTTCATGGGCGAGTACGGCAGCTTCATGAGCCTCGTAGTCGCTATGGTTCATGACAATAAACGAACAGAAACTGAATGGCGGCACGTCGTCGTTGACCACGCAAAGCGTGGTACCATCGGCTTGCGGATAGCGCTCGCTGCGACGTACCAGCATCACGACTTTCCATACAGACAGCAAGGTATGTCCCAGCGTGGCCAGTACACCTATTATATATAAGATAGGTATAACCATCTGCCACAAGGGTGTCGAGGAGTCCTCTTCCAACACCTCTGGACGCAAGTCGCCTACTGACACAACAGGCACGGCATCGAGCACCACCGTTTGATGCGTCGTAATAACACACAGTGGCAACGCGAACGACAGCAGAGCCGTTGACAGCAGTACCACACGGTTTACTCGATGGAAGGTCTCCTTCGAGAGCAACAGGCGATAGAACATGTAGAATACTACGATGAGTACCGCTACCTTGGCGTCATATATCAGAAAGTCAATCATTGTTTGCTTCAATTTGTTCTATCAATTCTTTCAGCTCGTCTACGCTGATTTTTTCTTCTTTGACAAACGAGGAGACAGCACTGAGATAGGAATCGTTGAAGTAGTTCTTGATGACACCCGCAATCGACGAGCGACCATACTCCTTCTCCGACACCAGGGGATAGTACTGATAGGTATTGCCAAACTGCTTATGGCCCAGATAGCCCTCACGTTCCAAGATACGCACAATAGTTGAGAGCGTATTGAAGTGTGGACGTGGCTCGTCATAATGTTCCTGCAACTCGCGTACGAACATCGGACCATGCTGCCAGTACAGCGTCATGATTTCCTTTTCCTTGTTGGTCAGTTTCTTCATTGTTTCAGAGGTTTTGGGTTTACCAAATTTGATGCGTCAATATCAATATCTGCTGCAAAGTAACTAAAAGTTTTCGTTACTTGCAACTAAAAGTATTAGTTTTTAAATTCCGTTAACTAATATTTTTAGTTACTAACGTTATTGCAAGGTAAGGCCCATCAATCCGACAACAACATGGTTGGACTGTGGAAGAATGTCGAGGGCGACAACTCTCTTTTCCGGATCCAAATGCATGCAAAGCATCTGTGCAGCACCACCAGGAATCATGAGGTCGCTGGTTCCCTTGATACCCAAAGCCTTACAGAGGTCGCGACTGACGACACCCGTATCCAGGCTGACACGATAGGGTCGTGGCTGCAGGGCGTGGAAAGAATAGTCGTTGATGTAGTATTCCTGTTCGATGGGACACCAGTTGTCAGGATTTACCAGTCGCAAGGTGTCGGCAGTGCCATCCTCATAGCGGGCAACGATGAGACCATTCACCATGCGACTCTCACGGGTAGAGGTGGTACCTGCCAGCAACAGCCAAGCACGCCAGGCACGGTGTTTGAGGGGTATACTGACCTTATCAGGATAGCGGTCGGACAAGGATGCACAGACGATGTTCGGTCCCTCGACAGGCGACAGGAAAGGAACACCCATCATAAGATATTCGCCTTTGACAATCTGCTTACGGAAGAAGGTATCGACAACCTCGGGACTGATGGCTGTCAGAGAGTCGTTATAGCACTCCTCCAGTTTCACCTTCTGGAACTTCAGTTCAAAGGAGGGCTCATCAGTACCTTCGGCAGTAGGCTCCGGCACATCATAAGAGTTGTACATATAGACCTCGGGCAACTTCAGTGGAGCCTTAACGGTAAAGACCTGATGCTCCTCAGTAGTTCCTTCAATGTCACGATACTCACCCTTCCCCAAGTTGACACGCAACACAATCTGCTGAGGCTGGTCGAAATGCTGAGTGACATCGTATATCAAAATATTGCCCTGTCGACGGAAACGATAGTCGATATAAGGTGTACTGATGGAGGCGCTGTCCCACTTGTCAGGGAACCCCGGATGGATGATGCAACGACGGCTGAAAGCATCGGGGCGTATGCCATAGAGTCCTTCTATCAGCGTACGTGCTGTCGCACTGATACAGTCGGCATCGTCACGTCCCTGAGCACCGTTCACCACATCAAACTTGCTTGTCTGTTCAAAGTTACCTGGTGACTGTCCGTCAAACATCTGGTCGATGATGTTGGCCTTCATCAGCCGGAAGCCCTCCTCGCTGCGGCCAGCCTTGAAACATGCCAATGCGGCCTGCATCACAGCGGCAGGACTGACATTATTCATATCCCACGTATAAGGCATCCAATTGCTGGTGGCCAGGGTAGAAAGTTCGGAAGTCACGGGGATATGCGGAATCTCACGATCCATATACTTTGTAGCCTGATAGGCCTGTTCAGGGGAACAGGCGTCATAGACGATAGGAGAATAGACAGACCATAGGGCTGGTGTATCATACAGACGCTGCAAGCCCCCGTTCTCCTTCAACTCTGCCCAACAGCCTTTATCAGCCATCCACAGTTCCGATTGAAGGCGTTCAAAGATGCCGTCGGCTTTGGCGAAATAGGTAGCGCCATCGTGATGAGTAAGAGCTGCGATGCGTGCTGCCATGGTATTCAGCCAATAGCTCTTGGCAAGCAGGGGTGTTGACAACTGTGTATCGTCTATCGACTGCACATAGCTCTCTATCGAAGGCCACAGGCGCTCCATGGCGTCGCGATTGGCATCGTAGCGTAACTGCCAGAGTTTCTCTTCAATAGACTTGTTCTGCACTTTCTCCTTGACGGCAGACAGGGTGCTGCCCAGCGGATTGATGTACTTGTCGGGGGTGCGGATGGTAATGGCCGAAGCCAACACTTGCATGTCGCTCTCCATGCGCTCAAAGAGTTCCTCACCACGGCGCACAGGCAGGAACGAGAATGTCAAGTTATTGCAGGAAAGGTAGATATCCTCGGTAAAGTTGACGGAAGCCTGCTGGTGAGGTAAGTCCAACTTGACTGGACCGTCGAAGTTGGCCACACGCAGTCGCCACACAACACAGTTGTTTTGCTGTCCTACCACTACCTTGATACGTACTATTGCTTTCTTTCCCCACGACGGATGCTTTACCTCATAGCTTCGCATACCATCCTGATAGCGTGACAAGCAGTAGTCGGCTTTCTCCAGCTCCACATCGTTGATACGGAAAGACAACTGGCAGAAGTCTTTATTCTGAACAACCACAAAAACGGGGCGGTCACTGGTCTGCAACACATAGTCGGCAGTAGCCCCATAGAGTGTACGCGTCAGTTTATTATCGCCATTGACACAGACGAATGCTCGTCCGGAAGGGCGATAATTGTAGCTGCTTGTCGTCATCCAACTGCAGGTCAATAGTAACAGCAGAGCCAGTATTTTGTTCATACTTGATGCAAAGATACGAAGAAGTGAGGAAAAATCCAAAGGATTTAACGGCTTTTTTTCATCAGCACATCATAAAAACAGGAACCGACTGCCTTGACGGCAATCGGTTCCCGGATAAATAAAATCTGATAAATCAGTGACTTACATCATACCACCCATGCCTGGGGCGCCACCCATTGGCATAGCGGGCTCCTTCTCAGGTTTGTCGCAGATGAGGCACTCAGTAGTCAGGAACATACCAGCGATAGAAGCGGCATTCTCCAGTGCTACGCGAGCTACCTTGGCAGGATCTACGATACCAGCCTTGCGCATATCCTCATACTGGTCGGTACGGGCATTGTAACCGAAGTCACCCTTACCCTCGCGGACCTTCTGAACGACCACAGCACCCTCGCCACCAGCATTCTTGACAATCTGGCGCAGAGGCTCCTCGATGGCACGCTCTACGATGTTGATACCAGTCTGTTCGTCAGCGTTGACACCCTTGACAGTCTTCAAAGCCTCCAAGGCACGGATGTAGGTAGTACCGCCACCAGCGACAACACCCTCTTCAATAGCTGCACGAGTAGCGCAGAGTGCGTCGTCAACGCGATCCTTCTTCTCCTTCATCTCTACCTCGCTGTTAGCACCTACGTAGAGTACTGCTACGCCACCAGCCAACTTAGCCAGACGCTCCTGCAGCTTCTCCTTGTCGTAGGAAGAGGTGGTGAGCTCGATTTCCTTCTTAATCTGGGCGATACGGTCCTGGATGGCCTGCTTTTCACCAGCACCATTGACGATGGTGGTGTTGTCCTTAGACACTGTCACCTTGTCACAGGTACCCAGCATCTCCAGTGTAGCCTGCTCCAGTTTCAGACCCTTCTCCTCGCTGATGACGACACCACCAGTCAGGATAGCGATATCCTCGAGCATAGCCTTACGACGGTCGCCAAAGCCAGGAGCCTTGACAGCGCAAATCTTCAGACCACCACGCAGGCGGTTAACAACCAGTGTGGTCAGAGCCTCAGAGTCAACATCCTCAGCGATGACGAGGAGAGGACGGCCACTCTCGGCAGCGGGCTGCAGGATGGGCAGGAAGTCCTTGATGTTAGAAATCTTCTTATCATAGATGAGGATGTACGGATTCTCCATCACGCACTCCATCTTATCTGAATCAGTAACGAAATAGCCAGAGAGGTAGCCGCGGTCGAACTGCATACCCTCAACCACGCCGATATGGGTATCGCGGCTCTTGCTCTCCTCAATGGTGATGACACCATCCTTAGAGACCTTGCGCATAGCGTCAGCCAGCAGTTTACCAATCTCTTCGTCGTTGTTGGCAGAGACAGTAGCCACCTGCTCAATCTTGTCATAGTTGTCATCAACCTGCTCAGCATTCTCCTTGATGAAGTCTACGACACCCTTGACAGCCTTGTCGATACCACGCTTCAGGTCCATGGGGTTAGCACCGGCAGTAACGTTCTTCAAGCCTTCAGTAACGATAGCCTGAGTCAGGATGGTAGCAGTTGTTGTACCGTCACCAGCATCGTCACCCGTCTTAGAAGCTACGCTCTTAACGAGCTGAGCGCCCGTATTCTCAAACTTGTCCTCCAACTCGATTTCCTTAGCAACGGTCACACCGTCCTTGGTAATCTGGGGAGCACCAAACTTCTTCTCAATCACAACGTTACGACCCTTAGGACCGAGTGTTACCTTTACTGCGTTGGCCAACTGATCGACACCGTTCTTCAACAGGTCGCGGGCCTCAATATTGAATTTAATATCTTTTGCCATAATTTTTATTGCTTTTGGCTATTGGCTATTGGCATTTGGCTAAAAGCCTAACTGCTAACAGCTCATAGCGTGTTAATAATTATTTCTCGATAACTGCAAGAACGTCGCTCTGACGCATCATCAGATACTTCTCACCTTCGAACTCCAGCTCTGTGCCGCTGTACTTGCCATACAGCACCTCGTCACCAACCTTCAGAATCATCTCTTCGTCCTTGGTGCCATTACCAACGGCCTTGATGGTGCCATGAAGGGGTTTCTCCTTAGCGGTGTCAGGAATAATGATACCACCGATTTTCTCTTCTGCCGGTGCAGGAACTACCAGCACGCGGTCTCCTAATGGTTTAATGTTCATAATACTTCAATATTTTTAAATTAGACTTTTATGTTTTCTGCTCGTTGTTCTGCCAAAACCGTGCCAAACACAGCAGACTGACACTTTGGCAGTCAAAAAGTCATGATTATTCTTGCTGTTTCAAAAAATAATTCATACCTTTGCAACATTGAAAAGAATCATAACAACCAATTTAGACAAAAAAGATGAAAGACTTTCTTAAGTATGTATTTGCAACCATTACCGGTATTGTCTTGTTGACCATCGTAATGGCCATCCTTGGCGTTATTTCTCTTGTTGGGCTTGCAGCATCAAGTGCCCAAACCACTCAGGTAGAAGAAAACACCGTATTCACCTTGGTGCTTTCAGGTCAGTTGGAGGAGCGTACACAGGAAGACCCCCTGTCCGCACTTTCTGGACAAGTCAGCGAGAACCTTGGCTTGGATAATATCATTGCCGCCATCAAAAAGGCTAAAAATAACGACGACATCAAGGGTATCTATATCGAGGCTGGCATCTTCAACAGCGACACCCCTGCTTCAACCCATGCCATCCGCGAGGCTCTGCTCGACTTCAAGAAGTCTGGTAAGTGGATTGTGGCCTATGCAGACAGTTACACACAGTCTACCTATTATATATGTAGCGTAGCCGACAACATCTACCTGAACCCACAGGGCATGGTAGACTGGCACGGTCTGGCCTCTACCCCCTATTTCGTCAAGGACCTGTTGGCTAAGTTTGGCGTAAAGTATCAACTCTGTAAGGTAGGCAAGTATAAGAGTGCCCCTGAGATGATGACCGCCGACAACATGAGCGAGCCCAACCGCGAACAGGTTACAGCCTATATCAACGGCATCTGGAAAGTGATGCTCAACGACGTTTCCAAGAGTCGCCATATCAGCGTCGATTCTCTGAACGCATACGCTGACCGCTATGTAGCACTCAATGATCCGAAAGACCTGGTACGTATGAAGTTTGTCGACAAACTGCTTTATACCGACGAGGTAAAGGGTGAGATCAAAAAGCGTCTGAAGATAGACCAGAGCGAGAAGATCAACCAGTTGACACTGGCAGACATGGAAGGTGTGGCTGTCAAGAAGGATAATGAGGGTGAGAAGATTGCCATTTATTACGCTTATGGCGACATTGTAGACTCCGAGACAGGTAGCGCACTATCGCAAGGTCACTCTATCGTGGCTTCTACTGTATGCAAAGACTTGGAAGATTTGATGAACGACAACGATGTCAAGGCCGTTGTGCTGCGCGTCAACTCTCCTGGTGGTTCTGCCTATGCGTCTGAGCAGATCTGGCACGCCGTAAAGAACCTCAAGGCCAGGAAACCTGTGGTGGTTTCGATGGGTGGCTATGCTGCATCGGGCGGTTACTATATCAGCTGTGGTGCCAACTACATCTACAGTGACCCGACGACGATCACCGGTAGCATCGGCATCTACGGCATGTTCCCCGACTTCAGCGGTCTGCTGACTGACAAGTTGGGCATCAAGTTTGACGAGGTAAAGACCAACAAACTGGCTACCTTCGGCACGATGGCACGTCCATTCAATGCTGAAGAACTCGCACTGCTTGACAAATACATCGGTCGCGGCTACGAGTTGTTCCGCAAACGTGTTGCTGACGGTCGCAAGATGTCTGTCGAACAGGTTGAGGAGATTGCTCAAGGTCGTGTATGGCTGGGCAACGATGCGCTGAACATCAAACTCATTGACGCCATCGGTTCGTTGGACGACGCAGTCAAGAAGGCTGCTAAACTTGCCAAGGCCAACGAATACTACACTGCCAATTATCCTGACGAGCCCAGCTGGTGGGAGACTCTGACCAGCAAGGTAAATAATGGCAACTACCTGGACGAGCAGCTGCGTGAGACGATGGGTGAGTACTACGAGCCCTTTACCTATCTGAAGAGTATGAACAAACAGTCGGCCATCCAGGCTCGTCTGCCCTACTTCTCAGTAATCAAGTAAAGGAGTTTAGGAATATCAAAGAACATGGAAGGCGATTTCATCAAAATCAACAAATGGCTACTGCCACTGAGTTGGTTGTATGGCCTTGCAGTCAATCTGCGCAATACACTCTTCAGTATCGGCATACTGAAGAGTCGCAGTTTCGACGTACCCGTCATTGCCGTCGGTAACATCACCGTAGGCGGTAGCGGCAAGACTCCCCATGTGGAATATCTCATCCGCTTGCTGAAAGACACCTTCCATACTGCCGTGCTCAGCCGTGGCTACAAGCGCAAGAGCAGGGGCTTCGTTCAGGCTTCGTCAGACACCACTGTGTCGGAGATTGGCGACGAGCCCTACCAGATGAAGCAGAAGTATCCAGAAGTCATCGTGGCAGTAGACAAGAACCGCTGTCATGGTATTGATACGCTGGTGGAGAACGACAAGAAAATCGATGTCATCCTGTTGGACGACGCTTTCCAGCATCGTTATGTCAAGCCTGGCATCAACATCTTGCTGGTCGACTATCACCGTCTGAGCATCTACGACGAGTTGTTGCCAGCCGGAAGACTACGTGAACCACTGAGCGGTAAAGACCGTGCGGACATCGTCATCATCACTAAATGTCCGAAGCGCCTCAAACCCATGGAGTATCGCGTCATCACCAAGGCTATGAACCTGTACCCCTACCAGCGTCTGTTCTTCTCGACCATTGAGTATGGTGACCTACAGCCGTTCTTTGGAGGAGACAGCACTGTCACATTGTCGCAACTCAAGAGCCATCACGTTCTCCTGTTGACAGGCATAGCCTCGCCACAGCAGATGACACACGACCTGAAGCCGCTCATTCCACACCTGACGCCCCTCAGTTTCAGTGACCATCACAACTTCAAGGAGAAAGACATTGCCCTCATCAACGACAGCTTTGCTTCCCTTGCTGAGCCGCGACTGATTATCACGACAGAGAAGGATGCCACGCGTCTCAAGCAGGCTGAAGGGCTGAGTGAAGAGGTGCGCAACCATCTTTACGTATTACCTATCAACGTCAGTATCTTGCAAAATCAGACAGAAGTGTTTAACCAACAAATTATAGACTATGTACACAAAAATTCAAGAAACAGCATCCTGGTTAAGAGAAAGGATGACCACAAACCCAAAAACAGCAATCATCCTGGGAACAGGCCTCGGACAATTAGCTTCAGAAATAACTGACAAGCTCGAAATACCCTACGCTCAGATTCCCAACTTCCCCATATCTACCGTAGAAGGACACGCCGGTGCCCTCATCTTCGGTAAGCTCGGTGGTGTAGACATCATGGCTATGCAGGGCCGGTTCCACTACTACGAGGGCTACAATATGAAAGAGGTGACGTTCCCCGTCCGCGTGATGTACGAGTTGGGCATCAAGACGCTCTTTGTCTCGAATGCTGCCGGTGGTATGAACCCCGCCTTCAAGATTGGCGACCTCATGGTAATTACCGACCACATCAATTTCTTCCCCGAGCACCCGCTGCGTGGCAAGAACTTCCCCACAGGTCCTCGCTTCCCAGACATGCACGAAGCGTACGACCATGAACTAATCAATCTGGCCACACAAATTGCCAAGGAGAAGAACATCCGCCTGGTATACGGTGTCTATGTAGGTACCACAGGTCCTACCTTCGAGACTCCTGCCGAGTATCGCATGTATCGCACCTTAGGCGGTGATACGGTGGGCATGTCTACCGTTCCAGAGGTTATCGTAGCTCATCACTGCGGCATCCGCACCTTCGGCATCAGCGTGGTAACTGACCTCGGCGGCTTCGACAACCCTGTAGAAGTCAGTCATGAAGAGGTACAGGAAGCTGCCGACAAGGCTCAGCCACTGATGACCGAGATCATGCGCGAAATGATTAAACGCACTGCGTAATCGAGTGCATTGCGGTTTTCCCGCAAGAAATAAAGAAAAGAATGGAAATAGCAAACATTGGAGAATTCGGGCTGATAGACCGTCTTACCCAAGACATCAAGCCCAACAATCAATCAACAAAGTACGGCGTGGGCGACGACTGCGCCGTACTTCACTATCCCGACAGTGAGGTACTTGTCACTACCGACATGCTCATGGAGGGTGTCCACTTTGACCTGACGTATATCACCCTGCAGCATCTGGGTTACAAGTCGGCCATGGTCAACATCAGTGACATCTTCGCCATGAACGGCACACCGCGCCAGATGACGGTATCGCTGGCTCTCAGCAAGCGTTTCACAGTAGAAGATATTGAACAGTTCTACGTAGGACTACGCGCCGCCTGCGACAAGTGGGGCGTAGACATCGTGGGGGGCGACACCACAAGCAGCTACACAGGTCTAGCTATCAGCATCACCTGCATCGGCGAGGCACGCAAGGAAGACATCGTCTACCGCCATGGTGCCAAAGAGACCGACCTTGTCTGTGTCAGTGGCGACCTCGGTGCAGCCTATATGGGTCTGCAACTGCTGGAGCGCGAGAAGTCCGTCTATTACCAGATGGTAGAGGAGGCCAAACGCAAGCATGCTGCTGACGGTTCTTCCGCCAACATTCCCGACTTCCAACCCGACTTCGCCGGCAAGGAATACCTCTTGCAGCGACAGTTGAAGACCGAAGCCCGTGGCGACATCATCCAGAAGTTGCGCGAAGCCGGCATCCGTCCTACAGCCATGATGGACATCAGTGACGGCCTCAGCAGTGAACTGATGCACATCTGCAAGCAGAGTCAGGTAGGCTGCCGCATCTTCGAGAAGCAGCTGCCCATCGACTACCAGACAGCTGTGATGGCCGAGGAACTGAACATGAATGTCACCACCTGTGCACTCAATGGTGGTGAGGACTATGAACTGCTCTTCACCGTCCCTATTGGCGACCACGAGAAGATTCAGCAGATAGAGGATGTCAAGCTCATCGGTCACATCACCAACAAGAGTCTTGGCCACGTCCTCGTTACCCGCGACAACCAAGAATTTGAACTAAAAGCCCAAGGGTGGAACCCCCTGAGCAACGGAAACGATGCCAAGTAGCCACTTGGCATCGTTTTTTATGGGAGAACATATATATTATAAGGTAATACGTTCTACATCTCTTCAGCCTCATACTGGCTGGGAGTCTGTCCTGTCAGTTTGAAGAAAGCACGGCGGAAGGTAGAGATAGAGGCAAAGCCACTCACTTGAGCCACATAGTCGAGTTTGTATTCCGGATGTTCTCGCAACATGGGAATACTGACACGCTCTATGCGTAGCTGATTGATATAGTCATAGAACGTCACTCCCAGCACCTGACTGAGGTATTTACTCACATAGGTGCGGTTGCTGTTCATTGCCGCTGCCAAGTCAGACAGCGTCAAGTCTTTCTTCAGATAGAGTTTTTGCTGCTCCACCAATTTTTCCAATGTTCCTTCGGCAATGGGGACA